>JAABUK010007084.1_pt1 | contig 16364 bp, 24 predicted proteins | sample 5559141 | NCBI WGS metagenome assembly JAABUK01 (sample SAMN10711869, study PRJNA513367) | rock metagenome | isolation source: Antarctica rocks | place: Antarctica: Victoria Land, Pudding Butte nord | collected 2016-01-03
TCCGCCGTCAGGCCGTGGGGCGGCAGCACGCCCAGCACCTCCCGCATGATGCGGGTCTCCAGCGCGTGCACAACATCCAGGCTGGCGCGTCGCAGCGCGTCGCGCGCCTTCCTGCTGGTGTGTGCCCACGCCTGCAGCGGAGGAAATGTTCTTGAAAACTCATTGGACACTGCTCAGGACATCTACGGGTGCTGAGATAATTCCAGCAACATCGCACACGCGTTGCCATGGCACACCGAGGCACGAGTGCGCACAAAGAAAGGGCCGTTGTGATACTCAGGCCACGAGCTTGTATCTGAGTCCTGTCGAATCCCTGGCATGCTCTGGACCACAAGGTGGGCTGCGTGACTCATGCTGCGCACCCGCAGGGCACGCAGAGCGGGGCTGGCGGCAGACCCACCGACGGCGCTAGCGCCTGCAGCCCGCTGCTCGGCGACGTGCTGCTCCCACCGGATCAGCACCCGGTGCTGCTTCTCCATGTCTGCAAACGGGTAAGCACACTTCAACATCGAGCCGAATCTGATGCCCCTCGAAGTCCAAGATCCCGAGTAGGTTTTCAGGAAGTTTCAGACGCCTCACCGATGTTCCGGAAGAGGTCCCAGATGGGCACGTTCTCGGGCATGGCCGCAGCGGCGAGCACGGTGGGGCGCGCGGCAGGGCCGCCAAAAGGCGGCGGCTTGAAAAGCCCGTCCATGTCTGCAGGGGCAAACATACGGTATTCAGCAAAGTGCACCACCAGTCGAACATTCCGGTTGTTCAAATCAAGCTGGCGCACAGCAGCCGGCGCAAAGCCCACAGCATTGCTGTAACGCTGCCTCCTGCTTTGTGTCAGACCGTGTCAGACCGTGATGCTGCGCACACAGGCACAGCAGGTGTATTTCGCTGCGAGGGGGGATGCATCTCGACCACGAGACCGCATTTGCAAAGGCGCCTCACCGGCAGCAGTCATAGCGCCCGCCATGTCGCGAAGTATCTTGTCGTTCAGCCACCGCCGACGGCGCTCACGCCCCACCTTGGAGATGGCCTGCAGCAATGACAAGGTACCATTCAGCACTCCAGGAGATTGCCACAGTAGGCATTGCCAATGTGACGCGCATTCATGCGGCTGCCGCGCATTGGCAAATACGTGGCAATCAGAGGAGCAGCACCTCCAGTTCGATCTGGTCCGCCTCGCTAGCAGGCGCGGCGCTCAATGCGGCCGTTCCCCGGAACGTGCGCTCCCAGTGCTGCTGCTGCCGCGAGCCACGCTTCTTGGCCTTGGCGCTGCCGCGGCGGCGACTGGCGTCCGCGCCCGCGCGCTTGCCGTCCGCGTCCAGGAAGGCATTCAGCGGCCTGCCGTCTGGCATGATGAAGGGCCGGCCGCTGCCGTCTGGCGCCATGCTTGCGGCGGAGACTTGGAAGCCCGTGAGGCGGCCCTGTGCCTTGAATGAGAAGAGGACCGACTACATTATACGTCGAGAGTGCTTGCGGATTAGCTGAGCATATTGGCGGCTGTCCTGTGAGACACGATGTGGGAATGAGGCTGCCACCGCGGCTGGAAACACAGCCGGTCTTCTAGGCGTGCAGCTGCCGCTGGGCGACAGAGCAAGCTTCTGACGTCCTGTTGTGATTGCTGTGCGTGTGTCTGGGATGCAGCTTTCGCAAAACTCGAAGCTAGCAGCACGCAATCCTTTCGGCAGTTGCTGAGGGAGCGACTGCTTGCTCGACCCTCAATAACCAGATATGGCTAACACCTTGTTGGACGAATGTAGTTTGCAGTGCAGCACGAAGTGGTTGACCTTCCTAAGACTGAGGAGGATTGCAGGTTGAGCGGCGCAGGTTTCCCAATCACACAGTTTGGACATTCAGGCCGAGTTTCAGGGCACCGATGACCCGCACACCAGGGCTACGTCCGCCTTCCTTTCTCCTTGAATGACATGCTGGGCATCGCTCCATGTCCGTTTCCGATCATCTTTTGCCAGAGGCGCCGTGGTGCAATATATTTGTGACCGGTCACAACCGTCACATGAAGGCTGGCGAGGCCAGTCGTCCTGCATTCAATGCATTCATGGTTGACAAAAGGGGTGACGAAGCTCATGGTTGGCACTATGAGCGGTTAGGTTGCAGGCGGGCGCGCAGCAGCCGCCCAACAGCTGGCATCGAGGATATGGAAAGGTGCATGATGCTACAGCATGTCACTGGCCATAACGCACTCGCCTGGGGCAGGCGTCCAGATGGAGAGATGGCAAGCTGTGCGTCCCAGCTTCCATGATGGACCGTCAGAGCATCGGTGCTCACATCGCGTCAGTTGTGCTTGAACAGCTTCATGCTGAACCAGCTGAGCGTGATCTGCGCGACGCACAAGGGCGGTTCTCTTACCGTTCGCTGGGTCTGGACACTCTGCGCAGAGGAGCATCAAGAGACTTCACGTGCACCAGCCTGCACCTCTTTTGCATCCAAGGTGAATGCCATATTGACGCACCGACATGATCGTCACCGGCACAGTGAGAACTACCAGCGGTGCATAGTAGCTATCCTGCTGCACGGCTCTGAGCAGGGCTGTCGAAGATGGTGCCATGTGCTTGCCGGCCTGTGGCATGGGGAAAGGCGAATTTGCGTGAACATCAGACTAACATCAGGCACATTCTGTGTGTGGGCCAAAGCGCCATGTTGAAGAAAACAATAAGACAATGCGGTACTGGACCTCCACAGCAGGAATTACCAGAAGCGAGTAAAACGCTGTAGAAGATGTTGCCAGGGCCAATGTCGTCAGGAGCACTCTGCATGCAACCCAACATGGGTTGGTGCCGTGCGGAGCAGCGGCTGGAATGAATTCATCGTAGGCACAGGCACAGCTGCAGCGCACCCCATCAGAAGCAACCTCCAGTCAATAAAGGCCTCTGTATGTGGCGTGTCGCCTTCGAGGAGGTCCTGCAGTTGCAAGGACAAACCTGGAGGGCACCGCTGAGGGATTGCGTCTGCAGCATGCGATCCGGGGACAATGGCGTGTCGCAGCAACCGGCAAGACAGGCACCTGAAAATCATGCGTCGAGGACACTCGCTTCCAGCTGGATTGCAGATTGTTCATGCTGCAAGTTCGAGCACGCACAGTGTTGGGATGAGCGGCAAGCAGGTCAAATCGGGGTCGCTTTGCTCCCTGCTTCCGCGCGACTCGGAAGCAAGACTGTTCCGGTGAAAGACGCACCGCGCGGAATCGCGTGTAGACTTTTGCAATGTGTGTGCGCACTGGTTGGTCCCCTGGCTTGATGTATGACTTCTTGCAGCCGAGCTCGACCAAACGAGTTTGATTTCCTGGTTGTTACTTCGAGCTTGCTCAACGTCAGCACAGCCACAATAATATCAGCACAGCCGCCGACTTGAAAATAACAGTTCGTGCAGCGCAAGCCAATGGCCTGCCGCGTCAGCCGGTACTTCAACGAGCCACCCCAAGGTGCAATTGTTTAAATGTCAACTAAATGATCCGCTCAGCATGATCGAGTGTTAGGAAACGACAACAGATGCCTCCTGCACAGTCTGACCAGGCCCGCCAAGCCAGCGGGTGCTTTTCCACCCACCCATCAGCGGGCGGCTGGCCCATCAGACGGTGCAATCGCCGCCACTCATGTGTGCGATTGTGTGTACAGAATCCTACACGGACTGCACCCTAAAGTTGTCCTGCTGCCCGCCGAATGCCAGCAGGCGCTGCATGTCCGGCGAGTGGTTGCTGGGCGGCGGCTGCCGCTGCGGCGGCGGCCACTGCTGCTGCGCCTGTTGCGGCGCCTGTGGGCACTGCGTCGGGTGCTGGCGTGTCGGCTGCGGCTGCGGCTGCGACTGCGGCTGCGCTGTGCGGACCTGCTTGATCGGAGCGTGGTCGTTGCACAGATCCACCACGTGCCGGATCTCGTTGCGCGTCTGCTCGCTTACCCTGCACAGCACAGAGCGCACAGTGTGAAGCCAGCAAAATCATGCGAAGGAGGTGTACGAGTGGCACTGTACTACTGCAACTACTCGTACACATTACAAAGCAATCGGGGAACTCTGAGACGGCTTCCAGGGGGCACGACGTGTGACCCCAGAATGCACTAGGCAGACCACATGAGCATCCAGAGATTCCACTCCGCCTCCATCATTGATACAGAGTGTTTTGCTCGGTTGACTGCCATGCCACCCGCCATCGCTTTTCATCCCACATGGGGTTGCCGCTGTTCCAACCCTACACTGATCACCACAAGCGCAGCAAGATATGTTCTTCATCGCCTTTGGCAGTCACGAAAAGAGCCACGCACCTGGCGTGCACGTCGTGCTGCAGGCGCTCGTTGACGAGCTCGGTGCCGGGCGGCAGGTCGCGCAGGAACCAGGGGTGCCGCAGGATCTCTGCGACCGTGATGCGCTGCTCCGGGCTCGGCAGCAGCATCTGCGCCAGCAGGTTCTGGCACGCCATAGACGCCTGCAGGTCGAGAGGCACATCGGTACATCAGCCGCGGGTCGGATGCTGCCATGCGAAAGTGAGACCCGCCTCCCAGGGTGCCAGGGGCGGCAGCACAGCTGTTTTGCCGGAGTGCCTGCAGGTTGACCACATGTTGCCCTGGCATGCCCCACAAGCACTCCGAGAAAGATGATGCTGCTCTGCAGATTGCTCGATCTGGGTTTGTTTTCGGAAAACGACATCGCGTGGACGGCGCACGTGCGTGGGGCGCTTGTACTCGGCGTTGACGATGCGCCCGATCATCTTCTGCATCTGGTAGCGCTGTCGCCGCAGGCGGAAGGGGAAGGCGCCCTCGATCATGACATACAGCATGACGCCCAGGCTCCACACGTCTGCCGCATTGCCCTTGTACTTGGCCTCTGTCAGCACCTTCACGAAGCAAAGATTAGCGTCTTGAATCTAATGCTCAGCTTTAAGTTTCAAGTTTCAAAAGCTGTTTCGGGTCCAATATCCGCGGCAGTGCCCTCCATCAGCACCTGCGATCGATCCCTGAATTCAGTGTTGCATTCCGACTAATGATCTTTGAACTCTCTGCCAAGTGTGCCAGGCGCGGAGGCGCATCAGCGGCGCCGGCAAGCTGCAGGTGCAGGGGGCTGTGCCACCTCCGGATCAGCATGGCCAGCTGTTTCTTACACGTCGACGACTCATTTGCTGACCTGTTGTCGTGCGCTCACAGCTGGCAGCAGGGCTCGCAGAGGTGTGACAGACACGACAAGGCAGGAGTTGCAGCTGCCACACAGCTGACAGGTCCTTGACTCACCCGTTTTTCTCCCAATTCGAGTTTAAGGAACGCACTGTAGACGGCATGCTTACCTGTGACACCATGTAGAGGGCCATGGTTGCGGACGGGAGCCCGCAAGCTCCACATGCTTGATGGTCGATTTCCAAAGATCCAAAAGGACGACCCCCTCGGGGGCCACATACTTGGGCGTGCCGCAAATGGTCTTGCAGCTGGAGCCCAGGCTTTCTGAATGCTGACGTTATAGTTGAAATCAAGATGACAACAAACTGCTGCTCACCTTGGGAGCCGTGTACTCTGGGCGTGCCGCAGGCGGGCTTTGCAGCCGGAGCCCATTCGCTGAATACTGTACTACATATCAAAGAGACATCCAAAAAAGATTGTTACCTCGGGGGCCATGTACTCGGGGGTGCCGCAGGCGGTCTTGCAGCCGGAGCCCAGGTTCTCCGCCTTGGAGTAGCCGAAATCGCACAGCTTGACCAGCGGCGCGCCCCGCGTCGCGTCGATCAGGCAGTTGTCCAGCTGCGCCGCACACATGCAGGAGGGGCGTCGGTGGCTTTCAGACGAACATGCTTCGAGTAGCGGCTTGATGCGCATGCGCGGCACCAGTTTCCATAGCGCATGTGGAGACCAGGTCAGATTTGTGGCTTGAGGCACAAATCTGCTGGCAAGTCCGCTGTGATTGGGCCTGCACTGCGGGCAGTCTGTGCTGCGCATGAACGGCGGCTCGCATGGCACAAATGCATGTGATTGCGCTGACCTTGATGTCGCGCAGTGCTATGCCCAGGCGGTGGCAGAAGTCCACCGCCAGCGCGATCTGCTGGAACAGCCACCGGGCGTCCCCCTCCGGCAGGCCTCTCTGCAGCACATTCATCCGCATGTGAATTGCTGAACGAAAGAAGGAAACATGTGAATGCTGGGAGGAAAAGGAAACAACTTCAGTATCCGCTATCTGCACCACAGTCACATTATGTGGCGCTGCAATTTCTCGCCAAGACGAGCAATATACCTGCTGGAGCTGCGCAGTGGCGTTGGACATATAACGTGGTAGCTGGTCAGGCAGGATGGCAGGCCAGCAGCCTGCAAAGTCAGCAAGCAGGAAGGTGCGCACGTCTGGGATGCGGTGCATCTGGACCCACTGCGCCAGGTCGCCGCCGTCGACATACTCCATCGCGATGCCCAGGTGATGCGGCGTCAGAAACACCTCCTGCATGTTGATCGGTGTAGCACCTTGGCACGAGAAGGGGTGGAAGCACAAGCAGTGCTGGAATGTGCGGCATGCAAGAGGGCACAAGTGTGCGCCGACAGCAGCGCACGGATCGGCAGGCCCCCATGATTGCACACCTTGAGCTGCACGATGTTGGGGTGCTGGCCGCACTCGCTGAGGTGCAGCAGCTCCCGGCACAGCACCTGCTTGCTGTGCTCCCCCCGCGGAATGAATCTGCGGCGCATGCGGCACATGCATGTCAGCACCCGCAGCTGCGCAGCCAGTGCGTCGCCCACACTGCTTGTGCCGCTTGCAAAAATTTGTGCGTGGACTCAGATGACATGATCATGTGAGGCCTTGGATGATCACACTTGCAATTACAAAGTGCGAGACGGGACACGTACTTGATGGCGACGCGCTCCCAAGTCTCCTGATTTTGTGCCAGCTGCACGAAGCCAGACGCGCCCCTGCAGCGGCACATGAGCTTCCTCAAACATCGGCGCGAACTTCCAGCCCTTGACGCGTTCAGATTCTGCGCACACAGACCGGGAGAGGCTGCAGCATTGCCCCCTGCTAGTTTGCCAAAGGAACCGCATGCACAGAAGATCATGTGCCTCACCGGTTGAGGTCCGCGATCTTGACATACTTGCTGCTCATGAACAGCGGCTGCTGCAGCGCGAGGGCGTCCAGCATGCTGGCGACCTTGGCGCGGTCCACGGCTGCTGCCGTTGACACCGCCTCCTCAACGCCGTGCACCGCGCATTCGGAGTCCATGGCCTCCGCGCCCATGGCGAACTGCTGCTGATACTGCTGCTGCTGGTAGTCGGCCGGCGGGAAGCCGTAGGCGTCAAAGCTGGAGCGCACGCTGTCGTCCGAGGCCTGGCGGCAGGGCTGTAGCTGTTGCGGCGGCAGGAGCAGGCAGCCGCCCGTCTGCGTGCGCACACACACAAGGAGTTGGCAAACTGCAGAGGGACGAGCACCACGCAACGCCTGCGGCCCAGGCAGTGAGTGAAGGAGGCGGCGGGAGCCAGAATGGCCAGGATGGTTGCGGACGTGATCTGCAAGATAGACACAAGGTCAGGTGCACACAAGGTGGCGCAGTCACAGTCCACAGAGAAGGCTGGTGTGCCCCCTATATGCCTGATCGAGCACACGATTCCTGGCGTGATATGAGCCCTTGCTATCGGCGGGCTTGCTGCTGGCAAGCGGAGCAGGCCCTGACCCTGCATCTCCTGTGGTACGAACCTGTTCGTTCGATGCGCGGAGCACCCCACCCCAGCCTCACTCATGCGATCCTCGTCAGTCTCAAAGCAAACATTGTCAGCTACGAGTGCCTTGCCGCGCGTGCCGTCTCACGAAGAAATAACTGCACAACGCGTCGGCAAGAGGCCCGCAAGCAATCGTGCAGCGGCTAGCGACATTTGGGGCAACGGCAGTCAGATGCAACAGCCCATAGATTATGAGCTGGGTGAGCTTGCCATCCTGGGCAACCATGGGCGGAGCGAATATCGGAAGCTTTCCGGAAGGAAGGACGGTGGAATGACCTTACGACGTGTTTTGTTCCGCCGCACCTGCATGTTCTGGGTGCGGCTGCGAGCGGATAAATCCCAGCCTCTTCAACGGGTGCCTACAGGCTTGCTGCTATTCGTGATTCCGGGGGCGAAGTTCCGTGTCAGTGCCGGTCCGCCCACGGTGAGTTCGCTGCCGGATGCGCCTGCCCGTGCCAACGAGGGCCAATAAGACTGATCGTCGCTTGCTGCCTGAAACAGTGACTCATGGTGTACTCGAGGACAAGTCTGGCTGCCTGCTGCTAGAGCCACGTTGTGCCCTGGAAGAGATCTCCACGTGAGGAGGTTGTGCTTTTTACTATTTATTTTACTATCATCCTCCCAAAGCGCACGAAACTGGGGGCTTTCCTGCCTGCCGGCCTACTCCCAAAAGGAACTGTTGTGTTGCCCCGAAACGTTGTAGCTGGCGATGGGTGCTCGATAAGGCGGTTGAATGGAAATCCGCGAGGATCTGCAACCGGCGTGGCGTGCGAGGATCTCAACGGGATGGTGTACGAACGATCGCAGTAATGCCACCAGCTTCGCAAAACCCTCATGGGTGGGTACAGTGTCTGGCTTTGCGTGAGTCGGTGCCGTCAGCACCTCCACAAACTAGTCATACTGCTCTTGTGCCGCATGCTCCAGCGGGCCAGGGCATACACCCATACGGCTCGCTGAGCGCACCGGGCTTGGACAGCTAGGTATGTGGGGCTGCAGCCCTACACCTGATGACGAGCAGCCGTTATGTTATTGTCCAGGCACGACTCCAGCGCCTCCAAGCTCCAGCGCCTTAGCCATGACTGAGGCGCCTTTGCAGAGCGTGGAGGCGCCGCACGGTCATGGCGGTTGCGGCCAACGATGCCGTGCAGGCCGGCAGCAACGCCGGAGGCAGCCTGTTTCTGCAATGATACCGCTGATATGGCCTATAGCCGGCTCTGCATCCCGCCTGCAAAGAAAAGACGTTCTCTGGTAAGGACACGCCTGCCTCTTATTGAGTGCATGGTCTGCTCACAGCAGGTGCAGCACGAGTACCGCCAGCTGGGAAGAGGCAGCGGGCGCCAGGATTACCTGAGATGACAAGCGTCTCAGCTGTGATGTATGAGGCATCGTCGGAGGCGAGGAATGCGACCGCCGCCGCCATGTCCTGCACCAGTGAGTCAACTCTTTAAAAGCTGCTCAAGCCGATATTATGGAAGCTCGGCGCCTTTTCCGCTAATACTGACAGGGCAATGTCAGCAGGCTCCTACATGTGGCGTGCCGAGCCGCCCCAACAGCGTCATGTCTTCGTTGGCACGCCGGGCCTCCTCTGATTCCAGCAGCGAGGACGCAAATTTCGTAGGCACAAAGCCTGCAGCAGATGACTGTGGACATGGGTGATATGGCAGGGTGGCGCCATCCTCTTGTCGTGAACGTCCTGAAGTCGTATATTAGTTGCAGAAATACACAATGCAATATTCGAAGATCGGCCGCACCTGGCGCGATGCAGTTGACCCGGATGCCGTCGCCGCCGAGTTCCGCCGCCAGCGCCTTTGTGAGCCCCAGAATCGTGGTTTTGCTCACCGCGTACCTGGAGAACATGTGCCGAGACATCAGCAGCAGGCTAGCGTGACCGGTGTGACAAGCATCAGGCACGCTAGGCTTGGCAGGGGCCGCATCATTTAGAACATGGCGACCAAAGCGCACATTCCAAGGGGCTGAATCGGATTGAAGGCGCTAAATGACGCGTTGAATATGACTGAACCACCCTGCAAGAAAGGAAGGCGATCTTGACTTGTGAGGAACATCAGACGACGTGGGAAAGGCAGCACTGGCCGCTTCGCCACAGACCCATTAATCAGTCACCCACCTTGGTCATGTGCTTCGCAGCCTCCCGAGTCAGCCAGATGGCACTGCGCACGTTGATCTCCAGAATTTTGTCGATGACCTGCGGCATAGAGGCTGAGTCTGGAGTGTGGCGCTGAGTCACCGCTGGAATAGAATCAGCACGAATGATGTCCTATCAGGGCTTGGAGGGTCTGGACCAACAGTCTCACCTTGTCCTCCATCTGCAGGATGGGACCTCCCGCAGGGTTGACTGCCGCATTGCTGACCAGGATGTCGATGTGCTGCCTGCCAAACTCTTGTAGTGTGGCCTGCGCAGCATGGAATCTCAATCCGAAGCTATCGTGACGGTGCTGGGAGGGACCACTGTTTGAAGTCCACTGTTTGAAGTGCACTGGTTGGAGGCTTTCACGTGGTGACCATGCAAACGGCAAGTACGCTCTGCAGCCTCAGTGACTACTGTGGCCCTGTCAACAGGTAACGCTATTGATGCTTGCAACCTGATACTTGCTGCCGCGGCCTTGCAATGATACCCTCGCATGCCCCGACACATCTTGGGAACAGGCCCTCGCAGCGACCCACCTTGATCAGATGCTGGACCTGATCGAGGCTGCCGACGTGGCACGCGACGCCGCGGACATTCAGGCCTTCCTGCCGCAGCGCCGCCACTGTTTCGTCCACATTTTGCTGCTTGCGAGAACTGATCATGACCGCCGCCCCCTCCTGCGCAAGCCGTCGTGCGATGCCCAGCCCGATGCCTGCGTGATCACACCTGGTGTGAGAGTATGATGTGGTGATACGATGAGGAGACAGCCGGCGTGGAGCATGCATGCATGCAAAGGCATGCATGATGGGAGACACCCGCGCATACATGACGGGACACATGCATGGCGTGTGCCGCCTCCAGCAGATGAAGTCTCGGCAGATCTCGCACGTCGGCATTTGCAGATAGTCACGTCTGCCAGAAGCATGTTCATGGCAGTGCTCACCTGCCGTCGCGGCGGTGACGATGGCCAACTTGTCTTCTAGCCTCCTGGGCATGGCTGCAGAGGTGGCCATGGTGTCAGCAGGCTGTGCAGTACCGAGTCTGAGGTGGACTGGATCCTCTGAACCCCAAAGTCTTGGTTGTCAGGTGGTCAGCCAATGTATGACTCGCGGATTACAGCCTTGCGTGACGAAAACAACAACAGCCTCGAGCAGTGCAGCGCCCTAGAGCTTTGTTGTATGGCGCAACGAATACAATGCACCGCGCAGTATTGCCTGCACATGCTGACAACGCCATTGCACTCCGATGACGCAAGATCTCTCTCCGGAACACACGCCAGAAGATTGCGCGCAGTTGACAGTGCAGCTGCAAGTACGCACGCAAGATAATAGCCAGGAGCATGATCTCCATTTCATCGTAGTCTTTCAAAGTAAGATTTTATGCCCGCTGAACCTGCAGCACGTCTGCGCACTGTCGGCTGTTCAGTTGCTTTTTCCACTCGGATCGTCTCGCCTGCGCACTTGCCATCAGTCTGGCCCTCACTGACCAGATCGCGGCAGCATAAAGGCTCGAAATTCATTTAGGTGTTCAGATCGATCCCACGCTGTGATCGATAACGATGCATCTGCAAGCCGACACCAGCTGCACATCTTCCGACAGTGATGCAGCACCGCTCGGCTTCATTGGGAACGAGTTCTCCGCTGCAGATGGCTACAAAATCCTCGAACACATCGGCGGCGGCTCGTTTGGCGAGGTGTGGCACCCATGTTGCGGCCATTGAATGCTGCGGCGATGCACGCCGGCCTGTCGCGTCCGGTCTACCCTCTGCAGGCTCGTTGAAGCTACAAAATTGTCATTACACCCACCATTACTCGAACATCCTGCAAGGTGGTGAAGGCACGACACAAGGCGTCGGGCCGCGTCGTGGCGCTCAAGCGCGTGTGGCAGAGCGGCGGCTGCTTCGGCGGCGGCGGCGGCGGCGGCGGCGGCAACGGCGGCGGCCACTTAGGCGATCTGCCGCCGGCGCTGCTGCGCGAGGTGCACGCGCTGCAGGCGGTGCAGCACGCCAACGTCGTGCAGCTGCACCGCACCTTCAGGCTGGTGCGCGACCTCTGAAGCACCTTTCTGATAAGAAATGTGCACGGCCATGACAGCCCTGCAGCAGGCCATCAGACGCAGCGTTTATGATTGCCCTACGAGCTTCGTATAGGTCTGGGACACTTCGAGACAGACTTTCTCACATGCCAGACATTGATGCCGCTTTGGACAGCATTCTGCCCGCCGTCATGCACCTGGCAGTGAGAGGCTGCATGCCGCCGATGAGCCGGTGTTTTGCCTCGCTGGTAATGGCACAGGCCGGGGGTCCTTTGCCTTCACTCATCCGCATTGCATCCAAACGCGCAGGGCGCCTCGCTGGCCCTAGAGATGGAGTACTGCTGCACCGATGTGGCGGTGCTGCTGCGGGCCGCCAGGGCGCGCGGTGAACCGCTGCCGGAGCCTGCTGTGCGACTGCTGGCGCGGCTGCTGCTGGCCGCCGTCGCGGCGTGCCACGCGGCAGGCATGCATTCAAATCCAGTGCCTGCCACACGCTAGAGTGCTTGCCACCCCCGATGTGGACCTGGCAGGTCGCGGCAGATCTTGTGTGAGCAGTTGCATGCTGCGCTCCCAACGAAAACGTCCATGATCCAGCAAATTCTGTCCCCGAAAGCTTGCTCGCCCATGCAGGCGTTCTGCACCGGGATGTCAAGCCGGCAAACCTGCTGCTGCGGGAGGACGGCTCTCTGGCGCTTGCCGACTTCGGGCAGGCGCGCCCGCATGCCGCGGCGCCAATGGCCGCGCCTGCGCCCGCAGCAAGCGGCAGCAGCCGCGGCCGTGTGCCTGCGCTGCCAGCGCCGGCTTCAGCTGACACCGGCACAGCAGCTGAAGCAGACTTAGCGAGCAATGGCGGGGACTCGCCCGTTGGCCCCAGGGCAGCGGCGGTTGCTGCGGCGGAAGCGGATGCGGAAGCGGGACTTTACACGGCGGCGGTGGCGACGCGGTGGTACCGGGCGCCGGAGCTCCTGCTGGGCTGCCGGCGCTATGGCGGCGCTGTCGACATCTGGGCCGCCGGCTGCACCCTTGCAGAGCTCCTAGGCGCGCTTGCGCCTTTGAAGCGATCATTCATCCTAAAGCCCCTCTGCTGTGTTGCAAGGCGGCGCCATGCAAGCAGGCATTCAATCCACAGCCCCTCTGCCTGGCACTGTTGCATGGCGCCTGACCTGCGGCCATTGACCAGTTGCCGGCACGATGGCAGACGAGAGGCACGAAACCGGTCCGCGTTTCCGCATACCATCTTGCCGAGCCCAAACCCTCATCCCACTACACAGGCGGGGCGCCGCTGCTGCCCGGCGAGAGCGACATCGACCAGCTGGGCCGGGTGGCCCAGATGTACGGCGGCCTGAGCGCCGAGGCCTGGCCGGGCATTGCCGCCGCGCCGGACTTTGCCAAGCTGCGCTTCCAGCCGGTGCCAGCGGTGCCGCTGGCGGCGCTGCTGCCGGGGGCGTCTCCGGCGGCGCTGGCGCTGATGTCCGGCATGTTGCGCCTCGATCCAGGTGAGCCTCTTTCTGCCCAAATATGGACAAGTGTACAAAAGTAAGCAGGACGTGCCTGTGGCGCAGTCTTGGCAGCCTTGGCAGCGCTGGCGCTGCTGTCCCACATGATGCGCCTTGATCCAATGGTGAACTTTTTGCACGCTGCGCTGATGGAACTGCGCTAAATGGCTCGGCGATCCACAAAGGAAGAATGAGATGGCTTCTGGCAGTCTCAGCTGTGCTGTATGCTGAGAGTGATGGCAAGTCGTGTTGTGGTCTGCCACCCAGGCCGCCGCGGCACGTGCGCGGCACATGCGGCCGGAAATCTCTTAGTTGTTTGCATCGCCATGTGCAGGGAGGCGACCCACTGCAGCGCAGGCGTTGCAGGATCCGTACTTCGCCACCGAAGACGAAGCTGATGGGGCGCGGCTGCTGCTGCGAGCGGAGGTGGCAAAAGCGGTGGCACACGCAGACGCAGAGCGGCAGCGGCGGCATGAAGCGCTCGCGGCCTTCGAGCAGGAACTGGCAGCGCTGTCGTCCTGATAGTTGTTCAGGGTGGCTGATAACTTGAACATGGGCCGTCACGAGTAAGAGGGACCCGGCAGAGTGACTGTGAGATGGTGAGCACGTGGTTCTGGCCGTGTCCCACCGACGGCTGGGGTCCTGTCCGGCAGGTTCTTGGCAAATTTGGCTGTGGCACGGAGGCATACATAACTTTAGAGTTCCCAGGATTACATTACTTGATTATTAAAATCCATCAAAACAACAACGCCGCACAGAGACTGCTGGCCTACCACCATCTTCAGTGAGCACTCAAATCTGCCAAACATTAGCAACCGAGCAACACATTCAGCGAATGTATGGGCCCACCATTGCATGTTCGCCGTTGGCGCAAACCAGAGACTGCCGCCTGGGATGATCCAACTCCAGCTGACACGCCAACATGTAGGTATGGCGCCTTAATCTGAGTCGATAGGTTCCTACGTTTTTAAACTACGAGGTTCCAAAAGAATACTTGCTTCCACAGCATCGGACGTCCACCTGATGTCCGAGCACCTCTCAGCGCGGAACCCACGGTCAAATGCCCCGCCTGAGCAACGTCTATCTCCTGTACAAACGAGCATGCGCCCGGGTGTCGATGCCCGTGCATGTGTACCCCGGGCGCAAAGCCGCCAGGCGCTACCGCCTGTCATTCAGGTTGACGGACTCGAAGGCTGCCTGGATGTTGCTGAGCGAGGAGCGTGTCTGGTCCCGCCCCGCCCTGAGGTGCACGCGGCCCCCTGCGCCCCAGCAGCCACCCTTGTCACCAACGTATGGTGCCAGCTTCTGCATTTTTATTACGGCCTATCAAACGGAGCTGTTTTTGGATCGATGCTTGGCGTGAGCCGCCACTGCGGCAGGGCCAAGGCGGCTCTGCCAAGCAAAGGAACCCACATCTACGTTTTCCCTTTCAAAAGCAGGTTCTCGCATGAACTATGTCAACAGTGAAATTGCATCTGCGCTAAGCCGGGCGGCGGGTGCATCGCGTCCCAGTTCTTCTAGGTGCACCCGATGAAGTGCGGGTCCGCTGGGCAGAGGCATGCTTTCCGAAACTGAAAGTAGACGAGAGTAGATGAAAGGGAGACCACACCTGTGCTGACGCCAGGCGGCGGGTGCACCGCGTCCCAGTTCTTGTAGGTGTACCCGATGAAGTGCGGGTCTGCGGTGCGGGCACCGCTCGACCGCCGCCGGCCGCCTGCCGGCGCCCCCACCTCCTCCTGCGGACAGCGGAACGTGGCATGTTGTTGCCAATTCGACACTTGTGGCAAGCACCACCGAGCTTTGCAGTATGCGCTCTGGAGCGCTGAAACCATTTCCGCACGACGGACAGGCTGGGCAACGCCCCCCCTGCTTCCTGTGCCTGGCCTCAGAGGTGTCGGGCTGAACCTCTAGAGGATACAACAAAGCCACACCGCCCAGGCAGGTAGAGGCCAGGAAGGCATGGCGCAGCGCACCTCAGTATTGCGATATCTTTGAGCTGACAGGCCTTGTCGCCATGCTTGAAGCACCCACAGTTGCGTCAAAAACAACGTGAGACAACTCGAGGACGAGGTCATGCGACGCACCTCGAAGTTTTCGAAGTTGCTGGTGTCCAGCTCGTGCGTGACGACGGGCGTGTATGGCGGCCGCTGACTGTACAGGCGGTCCCAGTCTACGCCATTGAAGAAGGGGTGCGACTGTGCGTGCAAAATCGGCAAGTCAGCAACAACGGAAGTCGGGCTGAGGGGTCTGGAAACCAAGGGAGAGCAGGGGTATCTGCCGCAAGCGCTACTCAGTGTCCACGAGGCGCCTTTGCCAAGGTTCAGGCCCCAGCAGCCTGCAACAGACGCGAGACAGGAGGTACTGGGCTGCGCATTCGGGAGGTGAGGTGTTGAGGCTTCGTCACAGGCCTGCATGTGTTGCTTTTGTGCTCAGCACCTGTTGCCGTCCCGCATGCTGACCCGCATGCCGACCGACCTGTTGCCTAGCAAGTAGCAACTCTACGCTGGTCTCGATGCATGCAGGCACGATTCTGAGATCTGCCAGGCTCAGCCAGGGCTCCCGCAATGATCTCGGCGGCGCCATGGGCGGGCTGCAGAAGCAGTTCTCCGATGGAATTCCAGGCTTTCGCAACCCGCAAGTAAACCCCCATCACCTTGATCTCGGCTGCGCCGTTGGTGCCGCCACGGTGCTCCACATCGCACAGCAGGCGGCGGATGAGGTCTTCGGCCAGCGGTGTAGTTTATTATTTTACAAGAACAAACCCCTCCAGTTTAACCCCACCACCTTGATCTCGGCTGCGCCATTGGTGCCGAGGCGGTGCTCCACGTCGCACAGCAGGCGGCAGATGAGATCTTTGGCCAGAGGCGGCACAGCCACCTCCGCGGGGAAGCGCAGGTACTGCCGCCAGTTGACGATCTTGCGACACGTCTGCATAGGCTCGTCTGCACAATGTGAGCAAGGGCGGTCAGCCAAGCTTGTCCGTATGCGAGCCGGGTTGCTGCAATGCTT
>JAABUK010007085.1_pt1 | contig 16363 bp, 15 predicted proteins | sample 5559141 | NCBI WGS metagenome assembly JAABUK01 (sample SAMN10711869, study PRJNA513367) | rock metagenome | isolation source: Antarctica rocks | place: Antarctica: Victoria Land, Pudding Butte nord | collected 2016-01-03
TGTACAAGATGCTGACTATGAATCTTCTGCAAGCTATGCTTGTCAAAAGAGCTGAACAATCTCATCAACATTAACAGAGCAGTAACAGCGCTTTACTCACATGTTGAGCTCATACACAGTTGAAAAGTGAGACAATAACAATGCAGTCGTTGACGCGTTGAAGCTTGCACATACACAGAAGAACAGCAACGTCTTTGCATACATGCTGCAACTCATATACGACATATACATACATACTGCGAAGGCACGACTCAGCTTTTGCGCACATACAGACAGATGTGATGCAGTAAATCGATTGATTTTTCGCATTTTCAGACCGATTTACACGCAGCGCAATCACACACAAAGCAGTAACAGCGCTTTATTCACATGTTGAGCTCATATATGATATACACACACATATTACGAAGACATGATTCAGCTTTTGCGCATCTACAGACTTGTGCAATGCAGTAAATCGATTGATTTTTCGCTTTATCAGATCGATTTACATGCATCGCAATCACATACATTGCAAAGACACGACACAGTCTTTGCTCATATACACAAAACAACAGCAACGTCTTTGTGCACACGTTGCAATTCATATACATCACATACATATATATTGCAAAGATATGATTCAGCTTTTGCACATATACACATCTGTGCAACGCAGTAAATCAATCAATTTCTATTTTCTGATTGATTTACAGACGTTGCAATCACATACATTGCAAAGACATGATACAGTCTTTGCTCATATACACAGAACAACAGCAACGTCTTTGCGCATGCGTTGCAACTCATATACATCACACATATACACATTGCGAAGGCATGACTCAGCTTTTGCGCATATACACATCTGTGCAATGCAGTAAATTGATTGATTTCGATTTTCTGATCGATTTACATGCGTTGCAATCACATACACTGCAAAGACATGACACAGTCTTTGCTCATATACACAGAACAACAGCAACATCTTTGCGCACACGTTGCAACTAATATATGACATTCACACAGTTATTGCAAAGGCATGACTCAGCTTTTGCACACATACACATCTGTGCAACGCGATAAATCAATCGATTTTTCGATTTTCTGATTGATTTACATGCATTGCAAATACAGAGATCAAAACTCATTTAGCTCGCTTAGCTTGATGATCATACAGCGAACTCAAAAGCTCACGTCGAAGTGATCAGCTTTCATCTACATAGATCAAAGCTCATTTAGCTTATGTAACTTGATGATTATATAGACAAGTTGAAAGCTCACGTTGAAGTGATCAGCTTTCACAATCTTGAGTTATCTATATGATCACTTGATTATATAGACAGCTTACGCGCTCGTTTGCGCAAACTATCAATGTGATTGATCAATGAGAAGATATACTGCAGCGATTTTGACTAGATTACATGTAATTTAGCATACACACAGCGTCTAGATAGTGTCATAGTCATAGACTGCATGCACTTAATGAAGAAAAAGAAAAAAAAATTAAAACTTCATACATATGCATCAAGAAAGCGTGATGTGTTACTAGTCTATCAGTCTGTATTATAAATAGTTGTACTCATTCTTTCTTCTTTGACATTCACTGATATATTCATCAAAACTTATTGAAATCATGAAAAAATTTATATAATCAACACTAAACTTTGTGATTCTTGATGATGTTGCAGATATTGCTTCAATGATTCAACAAATCTTCAACGATATAGACAACACTGTTCAAGCATAATCACAAATTCTCATTTTTGTTCTTTCAAATAAATTCATTTGAATAGCTCATTAAGAAAATCATAATTACTCAATCAACATTGTGTCTGAATGTGTGCAGATCAACAATGATTCAAAAAAGCAGACGTAATATCATTTCATAAATTAACAACAATGTTCATCTGTACTAATTTCAGCTACGATCATTCTGCATTTATGAAACGCAGCAAAGTTTAGAAAACTTCACTCATTAAAGTAATGAAAGTGTTTATCAAACATCAGTGATCTCACAATTTGAAATCACGCTTCTATTACATCATTAGTATCAATCATGAAAAGAGATAGACGAAAGACTACAAGTAAGAAAAGTGCGCTCTTCTTAAAAATCATGAGTTTCGAAGTTCAAGTCATTTACATAAAAATGTGCATTTGAAAAGTCTTCTCATACTTGTCAGACATTCACACATTGCAGATGATGCAAACATGAACGCAATTGATGAAGATCTGAAGTACAAAAATATAGAAATGTTTTCTTAGAAAAGAAAAGAAGTGCTGTCGATGCACATGAAGAATGCGTGATACTTTATTTATATCATACTTTGACTCAAAAGTTGACTTGACTTCTAATGTTCAAAAATTGAATGTCAGCTCGCTCATTTGCAAATTTGCATCAACATGAGTAATTCATGTTTTATGATGATAACTCACTTAAAACTCATCACTGCAAATATCAAAGTCACAATTTGCAAGATCTAAACTTATAAAAGTCATTTGCAAAGATTCTGACTTAAAAAGCGTACTGATTACAATCATCACAATTAATTATCAACAAGATTAATGATGTAGTTACTTGACTGAAGAAAACACAGATGCACTTTGCTTCATCATGATCACAATAGTTGAATTTTATGATTTTCAAGCGATTGTCATTAAAATATTAGATGCAATCGAGAATGTTAAATTCAATAACTTTCATACATCTCAAAGATTACATGATAGTTAATGACATCAAAGCAAATATTATGAGTTCAATGAATCTGTCTTGCAGTTCAATGAATCATACATCAGTCAAACTTGCCAAAACGACAGATTGATTCTAAAACATCATCTCATCAGAAACTATGAAAACTCAATCATCAAAGTTGCACATCAGAAGATGAAATGCTTTCTTTATATATTATATATATATAGCTAGAATCATGATTATATACAGCTCATTGAAACATACAAGACATTATCACTTGTATCTGAGTAGCTGTCTTGCTCTGCTTATCATCAACAGAAAGTCTTACTGCTCGATCTTACGCTTCGTCATCAATCACTCATCACATGCACTAATGTGATGAATCGACTCAATGAGATCATTCTGATCGCGCTTCTTAATATCTTCATGATTGCACATGTCTAAATCTTGCAAGAATGTTTTCTTCATGTTTTTCATATGAAATGAAATATGCAAGCTAAAGTTATTCAATTGTTGCATTCTAACAAAGCTGCAAAGTATTTATCTGCAAAAGAAATTATCTTCTGCAAGATTTTAAAGCTACTTTTGTCATGAATTGTAGAAAGTCTGAGTAATCTTGTCTTTTCAAAGATAATAGATAAATACTTGATATGATTGAAGATTTTGAATGTTCATGTCATGTCAATTAATGAACTTTGACATCACGCTCAACATCATCAACTTACAAACATGAAAGAAACTTTCTGTCACTGAATATTCTGCGTTTATTCAAGAACTTGCAAATCACAACATTAAATTTCTAACAGCAATTACGTTGAATGAAAAGAAGAATTTTGCAAAACAATGTCATTATACAATCACAAGAGCGAAATCTTTCTATTTACTTTTTATATAGAGCACATGACTCATTTTCTTCACTGCAAAACGTGATGCTCACAGTTGAGTTATCGAAAAAACATTCTATCAGAAAAAGAACATTTATTTCGTACTCATCTCAATACTTTATCGAATTGAACCTAGATCTGAACGCATCGAAATATCTGAACTGAAACAAGATGAAGATGAACTTATCTTGAAAAGTCAAGAAGTGCAAAGACAGACTCATGCAGATATATGAAATATTGAACAAAGTGCAAAAAACATTGAATTCAATAAAAGAAATCGAAATTTCTCACTTCAAGAAATCGTGAGATCAAGAAATCAAGCATTTAGCAAGAATTCAAATTGAATTTGCAAAAAGCGAAACTTACGAAACGATTAATTCACACTACAGAAAATTAGAAAGAATTATCAAAAAGACGAAAAACATAGCGATGTATATTGACGCATCGCAAATTCGGAAAAAGATAGCAGAGATCGAAACAGAAACTGAAACAACAGTGATATTCACGCATGAATTCGTCAGATACAGCAAAGCGACAAGCATTTCTGACAAAATAATCACAACGAAAGCGAAACTGCAAGCTATTAGCGATGCAATCGCAATATGCAGCGAAAAAGCACTCAAAAACAGCGAAATTTGAATGTACATGAACAGTCAAATGACTCTGCAAAGACTAAATGCAAAGAGCAACGTCAATGCAAAGTTATTCAATGACATACGACAAAACTTAATCAATTTACGTCAGAATCAGTGTCAAATTCGCATACAGTGAATATCAAGTTGCAAGAGCATTATTGAGAATGAAAAAGTAGATTAATTGATCAAAAGCGTTGCTCAAGAATTATCAGTTATTGACAACATGAAAGCAATCATCATAAGCTTTGTCAAAAAGCAAATTTGCAAATGAACGAAATTACAATGGTTAAATGTCTGAAAAAGCAGCATCAAGAAGGGAAATCAGTATCGAAAGCACATATCGAATGTGAATCTAAGTCATAAATCACTAAAAAAGATGAGGAAAATCGATAGACTAACGTTTTCAATCTTTATTCAGCTGAAAATGAAACATGACTATTTCAAGAGCTATTTGCATCGATTATCAGAGAATAATTTGAACAAATGCTATGAAATATGCAATACAAAGCAAACGTCGAAGCATTTACTGCTGAACTGCAGACATTATAGAGCAGAGCAGATAAAGCTTAAGGAAAAAGCTCAGCTCAAAAACACAGACACTATATTGATACTGTTCATCATCAAGATTGAAAGAATCGCAACACTAGAGTATTTGAAAAATACTTGAATTACGACGAGAAAATGACTATTAGAAACGAAAGAGTAGAACGCAAAGAATGCGAAGAAACAAAGAAAAACGAGAGTACGATGACGAGAATTGAGCGAGAGCGCTTGTATGTGCAAACTATTGATGTGATTGATCAATGAAAAGATATAAAGCAGCGACTTTGACCAGCTTACATGTAACTTAGCATACATACAGCGTCTAGACAGTGTCATAGTCATAGACTGCATGCACTTAATGAAGAAAAAAAAAACGTAATGCTCATAATCTCTTCATACATACTGAGTGTTTCTTGATCTTCGATCTTGCAAGTCAACAAAGATTTTCAATTTTGAAGATTACATTCAATGTGCTTTTGCAATTCAAGTACGATGACAGTTTAATCAATTGAATCAGACTTCAATGTTCTGTTAAGATGCTAAAAAGTATCAACGTATCTGCTTTGAAATCAGTCAAGCACATGCAATTGATTTAACTCAAGATCAAAAATCATGAAAAGTCAGTTCACAAAATCTTTCTAGCAGCTGTGTCAGACTGCTGCAAAGCTCAGTTCTCTGATGAGTGAAATCATCTACTTGCACATCAAGCGAAGATACAAGTCAAAGAGATGACATTTACGATGCTTTCATAAATGATTGATTTTGCATACATTGATATAGTCAACTGATCTCAGATTCATGATTTCAAAAATAACGATGAAATCACGAAAAAGCTAAATGAGTTATTGAATTTGCTGCAGACAACAGATATGTGATTACTCAAAATCTTGCACATTATGATCGAGAGCAAGATCATTGACAATGTGACAACTGATATTAAATCAGATAATGTCAAATTGATTTGAAATATTGCAAAGAATGTTAATGCATGAAGTTTGACAAGTCATTGCAATGCATTCATAGCAAATAGTTCAAGCTTTGTGAAGATTGCAAAAAGTCAAGATTAGTGATGAGAATGAGAAAGTCAATAAGAGAAGAATTTGAGCTGTTGCTGATATAAAGTCAAAACATGAGAGAAAGAGTCATCATTAAAAAACTATCTTTACAGATTGAAAATCAAAGAGACTTGAGAATTCAAACAGAAGCATTACAGCTTTGACATTTAACACAGAAGTTGAAGAGCAAACGTGAAATCATTGCTACATCAGACGCTACAGATCAGCAGCGCATGATAAACTTTCAAAGCAAGTACAACAATTTAGTTTCACTCAGCATGAGCATTGAGCAGAACTGCTGTGTTCAGACATACATGCATAGTTGATGTTTAAATAAGAAGATCGAGAAATGTTACATCAACAGAAATCATTCATTTCATTTTCTTGATCATTAATTTGTCATCTTTAATCATAAGCATATACTTCATATGTAGATAAAATTGTTGATCTTCACGAAATTAAAGTTAATCAATTCGTTTTCTGAGTCGTTTTGCAATGAATGCTCGATGAGATTACTTAAATCATGTTGCTCAATGTTTTAATGATTATGCTTGCTCAAAACTTTTGACAATGTTGTTTTCATATTCTTTGCGCAAGACTTAAGAAATAATCTGCGAATTATCTTTGAAATTAGAATTAATCAAGTCGTTTTCTGAGTTGTTTTAACTTGAATCAATGTATATTTTGAAGAGATGAATAATCGAGAGTGAAGAGTGTTCATGTACTATTAATGATGCTTTTGAGTACAACAATGACATTCATTGTAGCAACGCTTCATACTATAATTCTGTCTTTAAATAAGTCTTTGTAAATATATATAATATACGCAAAAAGAAGAATCAACATATGTGACATAAGCGACGAAAGCGACGAAAGCAACGAAAGCGAGATTCAGTTCAATGCATATGAACAAACGCAGATTTTATTGACAAAAGCGAAATTCAGTTCAGCAACATATGAATGAATGCAGATTTTATTGACAAAAGCAAAACTCAGCTCAGCGAGATCAGCTTAAATTCAAATTTTATTCGACTTTAAGCGATGAATGTCACTTAAGCTAAACTCTAAAATTTAGTTCACTTTACAAACTGTTGATGTACTTAATGATTATCATTCATTGAGCAGAGAAATATGTGATGAAAGAAAGATGTACATGATGAGAAGATAAAGTATGATTGTACTGAATAACTCTTTTCTTCTCTTGATTTGACTTATGTCATGTAAACATTAAATAGATTGTTAGTATAAATGTGCAATTGCAATCATTCAATGTTTGACTTTAATTAATAGAAAAGAATGTATTTTGATTGCTTTCTTGCACTCTCAATTTTTCATGTAGATAAATGTATGACTTGATATCAAGTAAAGAAAATGAGTTTAAGCTTTCTTAATATATCAGCATGATCAATGAATCATTACCTCTTTGAACATTGTAATCACAACTTTCAATACTTGAAATGACTATTTTATCTGATATCTTTTCATCAATTACTTGATGATACTGTTGATGTAATGAAGATGTTTTAATATCAACACAGTCAACAAGTTATAAATTTTTTAATCACTTGTAATCATAACTTTCAAACTTTTTATCTGAGTTATTTAATCACTAGTAGTATCTTTTCATCTTTTACTGACATTGACATGTCATTAATCTTCTTCATAAATTGATTGTGACTATTAGAAGAAGAATTGTTGCATGAGTGAAAACTTTGCATAATGATTTTTCTGATCATGCAATGTTTTAACATTATTTGAACTATGTTAAATTGAGATTTCTTGACTCTTCTGTAGACTGATCACGTCAAGTCGAGTATTTGAGTTCAAGTCAAGTACTTGACTTGAAAAGTGTTGAGTCAAGTTGAAATTTTTTTAGAAAAGTGTTGAGTCAAGTTGAGAAGTTGAATTCAAGCACTCAACTCGAGTTGAAAAGCTTGACTTGACAACTCAACTCAAAAACTTGACTCGATTCAACAAGATATTAGATAAATGTAAATAGCTTGATCGAACAGTCTACATGATTTTCCTTCATAACTTTCTATCATGTTTTCCCGTCATAACTCTCTATCAAAGTCAAACAATCTTCATGTTTTCTCATCATGTTTCTCTTCATGTTTCTCTTCATATTCTTCTTCATGTTTCTCTTCATGTTTCTCTTCATGTTTTTCTTCATGTTTCTCTTCATGTTTCTCTTCATGTTTCTCTTCATGTTTCTTGTCATAACTTTCTATCAAATGATCTTCATGTTTCTTGTTATGACTTTCTATCAAACAATCTTCATGTTTTTCTTCATGACTCTCTATCAAAAGATAATGCAAAAAGATAATGCAAAAGTCAAAAATCGGAAAATTTTCTATATTTAACTTTCTTGACGTCAAGCTTGAATTCTTGATGAATCAAGTTGAGTTAATTCAATTTTCAGTTGAGTCGAGTTGCATCAAGTTGAAAATATGAGTAACTTGACTTAAGTTGAGTTGAAAATGTGAGCAACTCAACTCAATCTCAATTCGAGTTCAAAATGTCAACTTGAAACTCAACTCAATGATCAGTTTACTCTTCTGACTTTTATTTGAACATAGAATAAAATCAAAAGATTTATAATCAACATTATGTATAAATGAATCTTGTTATAAGTCAATTAATTTATTATACAAATGTAATAATTATTCAATAATTAATTTAATATTTGATTGTTAATAAATAAAATGTGCAAATATTGAAAAAGTTGACAAAAGAGATAAAATCAATATTAGTTAAATGCACAGCTAAGTTAACTAAGTGACAGCTAATAATCAACTAATAATCAGTTAATAATTAAGAAAATCAGTTAATTTCAATCATTAACTGATATATGAAATTAACAGTTAACTCAGAAAAAATCAACAAAAATCAATTAATATTAACTTTTTCATCTTATAATTTTATCAAGACTGTAACATAAATAGCGTATGCATTTATAATGCATATGCATGTAAATTTTCAATCAGTAATGAAACTCATTTGTATATAATGTTGATTATGAATTTACTATTTAGTTACAGTAAAATCTAAAAATTATCAAAAGTTTGAATAATATTAAAATGTTGCATGATGATGAAGTGCTATGCATTGATTGCATGCAGAGTTTTCATGATCGCGCAAACTTTAATAATTTCAATGTGCATGTTACAAAAGCAATTTGCATGCAAATAAGAAAATTAAATAAAATGCAAAACTATAAGAAAAATTGCTTATAAAAATCATTCAATTTAATATTTTGTCATTATAATAATAAGAATTAAAACAGAATATTCTTGCATTTAATTTGTTAAAAATGATTAGTAGAAAGAATATAAATCATAAACATTCTTTAAATTTACATGTTAACTATGTATAAATCTTGTTAAAACTGCATGTCTGTTACTACAACATGAACAACTTACAAGTTTCATTAAGTTCAACATAAGTAAACTCAAGAATCTTGTTAATATCATTTAATAAACATTCAAACACAGACATTTTATATGTAAATAATATGTTGATGAAAAAACTTTGTTAAAAGAAGAAAAACATAAGTGAGTTAATAAAGAATTGATTAAACTATGTTGTTTGATTTTTTTTATTTATTTCTTCATTAAGTGCATGCAGTCTATGACTATAACACTATCTAGACGCTGTGTGTATGTTAAATTACATGTAATTTAGTCAAAATCGCTGCAATATATCTTCTCATTGATTAATCACATCGATAGTTTGTGCAAATGAGCGTGTGAGCTGTCTATATAATCAAGTGATCATATAAACAATTCAAGATTGTGAAAGTTGATCACTTCAACATAAGCTTTCGACTTGTCTGTATGATCATCAAGCTACGCAAGCTAGGTGAGCTTTGATCTATGTAGATGAAAGCTGATCACTTTGACGTAAGCTTTCAAGTTCACTGTATAATCATCAAACTAAGTGAGTTAAATAAGTTTTGATCTTTGTATTTGCAATGCATGTAAATCAATCAGAAAATCGAAAAATCGATTGATTTATCGCGTTGCACAGATGTGTATGTGCATAAAAGCTGAATCATGCTTTTGCAGTGACTGTGTGAATGTCGTATATTAGTTGCAGCGCATGTGCAAAGACGTTGCTGTTGTTTTGTGTATATGAGCAAAGACTGTGTCATGTCTTTGCAGTGTATGCGATTGCGATGCGTGTAAATCAATCAGAAAATCGAAATCGATTGATTTACTGCATTGCACAGATGTGTATGTGCGTAAAAGCTGAGTCGTGTCTTCGCAATGACTGTGTAAATGTCGTATATTAGTTGCAGCGTGTGCGCAAAGACGTTGCTGTCATTCTGTGTATATGAGCAAAGACTGTGTTGTGTCTTCACAATGTATGTATTTGCAACGCATGTAAATCGCTCAGAAAATCGAAAAATCGATCGATTTACTGCATTGCATTGATGTGTATATGTGCAAAAGCTGAATCGTGTCTTTGCAATGACTGTGTGAATGTCATATATTAATTGCAGCGCATGTGCAAAGATGTTGCTGTTGTTCTGTGTATATGAGCAAAGACTGTGTCATGTCTTTGCAGTGTATGTGATTGCAACGTCTGTAAATCGATCAGAAAATCGAAATCAATCGATTTACTGCGTCACACAGATGTGTATGTGCGCAAAAGCTGAGTCGTGTCTTCGCAGTATATATGTGTGTGATGTATATGAATTGCAGCGCATGCATAAAGACGTTGCTGTTGTTTTGTGTATATGAGCAAAGACTGTGCTGTGTCTTTGCAGTGTATGTGATTGCGATGCATGTAAATCGATCTGATAAAGCGAAAAAGCGATCAATTTACTGCATCACGCAAGTCTGTAAATGTGCAAAAGCTGAGTCGTGTCTTTGCAATGTATGTGTGTGTGATGTATATGAGTTGCAACGCATGCACAAAGACGTTGCTGTTGTTCTGTGTATATGAGCAAAGACTATATCATGTCTTTGCAGTGTATGTGATTGCAATGCATGTAAATCGATCTGATAAAGTGAAAAATCGATCGATTTACTGCATCACGCAAGTCTGTAGATGCGCAAAAGCTGAATCATGCCTTCGCAGTATATGTATGTATATCATATATAAGTTCAACATGTGAATAAAGCGCTGTTACTGCTCTGTGTGTGATTACGCTGCGTGTAAATCAATCTGAAAATGCGAAAAATCGATCGATTTACTGCATCACATCTGTCTGTATATGCGCAAAAGCTGAGTCATGTCTTCACAGTATGTATGTGTATGTTGTATATGAGTTGCAGCATGTATGCAAAGACGTTGCTGTTTTTCTGTGTATATGTGAGCTTCAACACGTCAATGATCATGTTGTTATTGTCTCGCTTTTCAACTGTGTGTGAACTCAACACATGAGTAAAGCGCTGTTACTGCTTTGTCAATGTTGATGAGATTGTTCAGCTCTTCTGACAAGCATAGCTTGCAGAAGATTCGTAGTCAGCATCTCATACAGGTAAATCTTGTTGTCGATTTATGTTGTTTGATTAAAAGTGTAATAAATAAACATTTTTGCAAAACATGATCAATCTGCATGAAAAAAAATTCTACAAATAATGCAAAATAAATGAATTGCATGCTTTACAAGTGAAGTGAATGTTTGTAAAGCATGATATACAATGATGATGATTGTCAACTTCAAGAATTTTATTTCTTCATTAAATTCTGACTTTTGAATGTTTTGATGATAAAATTAATCTTTAGTTAAAAATATTATTTGTATAACTTAAGAAAACAGTAACATATGTTAATGTGATTAAAGAAGAAATCAACTGTAATATGCATATGCATCATTAATGAAATATTTGCAACTCATGCTTAAGAAATTTTTTTTTATTTCTTCATTAAATGCATGCAGTCTATGACTATAACACTATCTAAACGTTGTATATATGCTAAATTACATGTAATCTAGTCATAATTGCTGCTGTATATTTTCTCATTGAACAGTCACATTGATAGAGTGTGCATATGAATGCATGAACTGTTTATATGATTAAGTGATTATATAATAATAATAATAATAAATTCATACATTCTTGTGACATTGATTAAATCAACTCATGAGAAACTTTATGCTATGTATATCGAGTGAACAAAACTCTTTGAGATAGAAAATCGCTCACTGTTTATGCAACTGCTACACGCAGTCGAGACAATAAAACTGAAACTATGTATCAAATTTGTTCGCGATGATTGCACATTAAAGAATGAATGTTCTTGTCACTTTAAACTGCTTCAGCAGCTTCGTTTTCATCATCATTCTCGCTGTGATCTTGAGACTCTTCGTGATTGAAATGATGATTTAATAGTTTGTGAAGTCAACATTTTATAACATATTCAATTGAAGATGTATTCAATTCAAGCAGTGCATCAGAATATGCTTAACTGTTTGATGACTTTATTTGCAGTTGCATTGAAGACTATTCACGTTTGACACGTTTCTTGAGTGCAAATAAATCTTCAGCTTTATGCGTTTAATTCTGATGTAAATTGTAAGAGTGCTTTTGATCTTCTGAAAATCATTACGCATCTTTACTGACTTCTTGAATAGATGAGATCTTTGAGCGAGAAATGTTTTAATGTTTATAATGCATTTTTTGTAGTTTTTTCATCGAAAATTTCATTGACTTTTGTGAAACTGTGCAATTGCACATTCACTCGTTTAAGTCAACATTAAGAAGTTGAGTCATTCGCGTTTAAACTGTATCTTTGCTTCTTCGTGAATTGAAACGTTCAGAAACGTCATTTTTTTGAAGATTGAAAAGCAAGAAATGAGTCTATTAATTTTTATCAAATGAGCACATATGATCTTGCATGCTCATTGAGTCTTCTGTGTTTTGTCGTTGATTTAACTGCGTAGTATGACTTGATTCTGTAGCTTGTTCAGATGAACATGTAGTGAGAATGTATATGTTTTAACTTTCAGCATTTCAATGTTCACTTTTCTGAAAATGTTGATCACATGACATAATGCTTGATTCTGAAAAGTTTCTAGCCTTTATTTCATACTCGACAATCTTTCTTTTTTATCGCGTTGATGTCATATTAATGCTTCAAACATCATTCTTAATCTTATCATTACTGAGTATATTTGTCTTGCTTTTTTTTCTTTTTTTTCTTCATTAAGTGCATGCAGTTTATGACTATGACACTATTTAGACGTTGTGTATATGCTAAATTACATGTAATCTAGTCAAAATCGCTGCAGTGTATCTTTTCATTAATTAATCACATCGATAGTTTGCGCATATGAGCGCGTAAGCTGTCTATATAATCAAGTGATCATATAAACAACTCAAGATTGTGAAAGCTGATCACTTTGACGTGAGCTTTCAACTTGTCTGTATGATCATCAAGCTACGCGAGCTAAATGAACTTTGATCTATGTAGATGAAAGCTGATCACTTCAACGTGAACTTTCAAGTTCGCTGAATGAACTAAATGAGTTTTGATCTATGTATTTGTGACGCATGTAGATTGACCAGAAAACTGAAAAAACCGATCGATTTACTGCGTCACACAGATGTGTATATGCACAAAAGCTGAGTCGTGCCTTTGCAGTGTGTATATGTGTGACGTATATGAGTTGCAACGTGTGCGCAAAGACGTTGCTGTTGTTCTGTGTATATAAGCAAAGATTGTGTCATGTCTTTGCAGTGTATGTGATTGCGACGCATGTAAATCGATCAGAAAATTGAAATTGATTGATTTACTGCGTTGCACAGATGTGTATGTGTGCAAAAGCTGAGTCATGCCTTCACAGTGTGTATGTGTGACGTATATAAATTGCAGCGCATGCGCAAAGACGTTGCTGTCGTTCTGTGTATATGAGCAAAGACTGTGTTGTGTCTTTGCAATGTATGTGATTGCGATGCATGTAAATCGATCTGATAAAGCGAAAAACCGATCGATTTACTGCATCACACAGACGTGTAGATGCGCAAAAGCTGAGTCGTGCCTTCGCAGTATGTGTGTGTGACGTATGTGAGTTGCAACGCATGCGCAAATACGTTGCTGTCGTTCTGTGTATATGAGCAAAGTCTGTGTCATGTCTTTGCAGTGTATGTAATTGCGATGCATGTACATCGATCTGATAAAGCGAAAAACCGATCGATTTACTGTCTCATGTGAACGTGTAGATGCGCAAAAGCTGAATCATGTCTTTGCAGTATATGTGTGTTTGTCATATATGAGCTCAACATGTGAATAAAGCGCTGTTACTGCTCTGTGTGTGATTGCGCTGCGTGTAAATCGGTCTGAAAATGCGAAAAACCGATCGATTTACTGCATCATGCTCATCTATATGTGCGCAAAAGCTGAGTCGTGTCTTTGCAGTATATGTATGTATGTCGTATATGAGTTCAACGTGTGATTAAAGCGCTGTTACTGCTCTGTATGTGATTGCGCTGCGTGTAAATCGATCTGAAAATGCGAAAAACCGATCGATTTACTGCATCACATCTGTTCATATGTGCGCAAAAGCTGAGTCGTGCCTTTGCAGTATGTATGTATATGTCGTATATGAGTTGCAGCATGTATGCAAAGACGTTGCTGTTCTTCTGTGTATATGCAAGCTTCAATGCATCAATGATCGCGTTGTTATTGTCTTGCTTTTCGACTGTGTGTGAGCTCAACGCATGAGTAAAGTGCTGTTACTGCTCTGTTGATGTTAATGAGATTGTTCAGCTCTTTTGACAAGCATAGCTTGCAGAAGATTCGTAGTCAGCATCTCATACAGATAAATCTCATTACCGATCTTGCAATGCATGTAAATTGATCAGAAAATCAAAATTGATTAATTTACTGCGTTGCACAAATGTGTACATGTGCAAAAGCTAAGTTGTGTCTTTGCAATAACTGTGTGAATGTTGTATATTAGTTGCAGCATGTGCATAAAGACGTTGCTGTTGTTCTGTGTATATGAGCAAAAACTATGTCATGTCTTCGTAATGTGATAATTGAATCTACTAAATGAATAAATGAGATTTATAAGAGTGATATGACAATGTGATATTCTAAACAGACACAGAATGAATATATTTTATAATAAAGCTAATTATTAAGAAGCTTTCAATAACTCAAAAGAATCAATTCACTATAAAGAGTTTGTCAAGCATTGTCAAGTTAAACACAACATAACTCATGATATATTAAGTTGAAAATATGATGTAGTTTAAATGATGTTTTAATAAAGTCATAAAGTTTTAAAGTTAATTCAAATCTGATTTTCAACTTAATCTTTAATTCTAATCTTTGATTTAATTTCTATGTATCAATTCATCATGACAATTGTTTTTTCTTTTAAGTGAGTTCATTTTTAATCTCAATAATTAATGTCTTTGTTTAGTTTGATAAATGATGATGTGTATTCATTAATTTGCTTTAGAAACTCTTAATAAAAATCTTTAAATCTTTGTAAGAAAAAGAGAAAAAAAGAAACTTTCAATTGAAGAATGATTTACCTTCAATTATAATGCATATAAATAACATTGTAGATAGTATATGTATTATGTAGTTGATGTAAATGACAGCAATGATGACGTGTAAATAATATATAAACATTGTTTACATTTTAAGTAAATGATGTGATTGAAATGATAAAGTGTAAACAAGAGTGAATAACAATTGTTGTTTTGTTTATTGTTCTTTCAGTTTCTTTCAACTTTTCATTTTCTTCAACTTCATCTTTTTTTCAATCATGATCATATTTTTATCATTGTATGATTACTTTTAATAAACTTTAAGTATATCTGTATCATAAAAGTAACTGAAGAAAAAACAATCACAATACATGCATTACAAATTTTGAAAAAGAGCATTACAAACAAGACAGAGTGAATCTAGAAGATGATTGAACAACAATGAATTGCATGAATCGCAGCAATGCTAGTTTGAAGATGATTGCGAGCAACGTTGATTCATCGCAAGAAAACAGAGATGCAAGATCGAAACACTCACATGATGACAAAGAGAACGTTGCTAACATTATTGATCTACTAATAAAGATATCAACGTTAGAGAAAGAGATTTTTTTTATTTTTTATTTCTTCATTAAGTGCATGCAGCCTATGGCTATGACACTGTCTAGGCGCTGTATGTATGCTAAGTTACATGTAATCTGGCCAAAGTCGCTGCTTTATATCTTCTCGTTGGTCAATCACATCGATAGTTTGCGCATACAAGCGCTCTTTCTCAACTCTCGTCATCGTACTTTTGTTTTTCTTTGTTCTTTCGCACTCTTCGCGTTCTACTCTTCCGTTCCTAATAGTCATTTCCTCGTCGCAATTCGAGTATTTTTCAAATACTCTAGTGTTGCGATTCTTTCAATTTTGATGATGAACAGTGTCAATATAGTGTCTGTGTTTTTGAGCTGAGCTTTTTCCTTAAGCTTTATCTGCTCTGCTCTATAATGTCTGCAGTTCAGCAGTAAATGCTTCGACGTTTGCCTTGCATTGCATATTTCATAGCATTTGTTCGAATTATTCTCTGATAATCTATGCAAATAGCTCTTGAAATAGTCATGTCTCATTTTCAGCTGAA
>JAABUK010007087.1_pt1 | contig 16359 bp, 16 predicted proteins | sample 5559141 | NCBI WGS metagenome assembly JAABUK01 (sample SAMN10711869, study PRJNA513367) | rock metagenome | isolation source: Antarctica rocks | place: Antarctica: Victoria Land, Pudding Butte nord | collected 2016-01-03
CAAGAGGCTAAACGCCAAGATATGTACCATGCCATACATCCAAAATACAGTTGCGGAGAAGACTCTATCTCAAGACGGTGGACACCTTGTTTTGCGTTCTGAGCCAGCCGGTTCCTCTGAGTGGGAGTGAAGGCCTGACTGCTGGCGGTGGCCACCCCAAAAATGGGACTTGACTGCATGGAGTTTGCCTCCCTCCCAGGCTCACCACCGCTCACACGGCACACCACCGCTGGCAGATGACCACGGTCTGGCAATTCCATGTCCACATTAGCTGTGCAGGCTTCATTGGTGCTTGCAACATCAGAAGTACTGCTACTGTCCACAGTTGTGCTGGAGTGAACCCCAGCTGTGGAGACTGCCTCGCCAGCAGTGGGGACTGCCTCGTCAGCTGTGGGGACTGCCTCGCCAGCTGTGGGGACTGCCTCATCAGCTGTGGACGCACTGGCTACTTCATCATCATCAAGGTACTTGCCAATGACATCAGCTGCTGCTGTCTGAGCTGCGGCAGGCACACGCACATCACCAACTTTGTCTGATGACGCATCTGAGTCTGCGCTGTTTGACTGACTGGCATGGTCTTCAAGCACCTGTGCTTCTGTAGCAGGCTCAGCAGTCCCTTCACCACCTGTGGGTAGACCTGTGTGGCTGTTGGTTGGGCTCACACTGCACTCCTGCTGTTCAGTGCTGTCACTGCCACTTGCTGGCTGGTTGTTCTGCCTTGAGTTGCTCTCCTCTTGCTCCTGGACAACACCAAAGGCCGGATCACATTGGGCAACACATCAGGCTAGTCCAGCACAGCAGAACTACGACATGACCTAATGCTGAAGTGCCACGCCCGCTTGATGATACTGCACCACACCATGGTCCTCACACAGAAACCACTGGCTGTCATTGCAGCAAGCAATGCCATCAACTTTGCAGCAAGCTAAGCTGTTCACGCAACAAAGTGATGTCTCTGGCTTCTGCGTGCATGCACACACACACACACACACACACACACACACACACACACACACACACACACACACACACACACTATCACACACACACTCTCTCACTCAATAACACACACACTCGTACACACACACCCCCTTTCAGACGCTACCATATGCTGTTGGGTGTGCACAGTGGTGTGCAGACCGGTGCAACAGCTATGATAGACTCACCTGTTCACTGTGCAGCACAGGTGAGGGTTGGGGGTTCACAGGCTGCTGGTTGGCAGCCAGGGCCTGGCGGGCTGCTGCAGCACTCTGCTTGGCTTCTTGCACAGCAGCTGCCAGCTCAGCTTCCCTCTCCTCAGACACTGCCAGCTGCTCATGAGTAGTGAACACCCTGCAAATGAGGGACAACGTGCTACAACAGGCTCAATGAGCACCAGCATGGTTTTGACTGGTCCTGTCAAATCAATCCTGACATTTGTCAAACATCCTGGTTAGCTGTGCAAGCTGTGGCAAGCCTGCTTAGGACAGCATTCCAGAACAGCATAAACATGGCTATGGCACAATATTTTGGCTGATGGCTGAGTGTGCAGGTGTGCCGACCTGAGCTCAAGCGCCTCTGTGTCAAGCTGCATCTTAGTGCGCTGCTCATCAGCCTTGCGGCAAGCATCCTTCAGTCCCACTTGCTCTGCCTGCAGCACCAACTCTACAAAGTGAGACAAATCCACGAATTGCCATTTGTGCATGACTGAGCCTGTGCACCGCCATTTTTTGGTGCAATGGACGATGCCTACAGGTGTTCAAGCCAAAGTCATCATGACCATGTGTATCTCATATTGCTAAGAAATCACTAACAGGACCTCCCCCGCATGTGCTGGAATATCTTCCAAGGCTGTGGCAGAGTGTGTTTGAGAGCAGCTAGGCATTGCTGTGCCTGTCCATGGGACACTGCATGTACTCATCATATGGACATGTTCATGCTGCCAAACACGAAGTGAAAGGGGGGGGGGGGCACACCTGCAGGGTTGCCACTTGGTCCTCCAGAGTTGCCTTCTCTGCCTGCGCAACATGACGTGTGCTACTGTCCAGCTGGTATCTTTGAAAGTCGCAAACAGTTTTCAAGGGCACTGACAACCGACTCTTAAGGCAAGTGAGAGCAGACCCATCACTTGCTCAGCAAGCATAGCATGAGCAATATGGTAGCATTACTGCAACCTAAGACAGCCATGGCCAGGTTGGTAGTGTAGAAGGACTAAGGTAAGGTCAATGCCACAGAAAGGCTGGATGAAGTCACAATGGACGGTGATTGCAGCATGGATGACTCACCTCCATGTGCTTGAGCCGGTCTAGCAAGGCTTCCTTTTCAGGCTGCTCTGGCGATGTTGCCTTGCCTTCCTGCTGTGCTGCAGCCTGATCACACCACACAGCATCTTGTGTACGCTTACATACATTAACATACGTTCATCTGTGTGACTTGGATCTATGAGGTGGCATCAGCCACAGTGAAAGCATCTGACTTGCAGATGCCTTTGCGTAAACACGGCCACAAAGCAGGTTGCGGCTTTGGTATGCCAAGTGTTGTTCATTCAGGGCCTTGTTCATAGACGAGCATCATCATTGACGTTCACGAAATGACCACAACTGTGCTGATGGCTATTCAGCTGCATCCCTTGCGCAGTCAGCCCTCACTGTCAACACTCTGTTGGTTAAAGAAAGCAATGCTATCAGGGCTGCTGCACGCTGCTACGGTCGTGCCGGCTTCCATGCCTGCATGCCTCGTGTCTGCTACAACCCTTTGCATACTATGCATGCATGCACTCACACCACAAGAAAAGAAAAGAAAATAAGAAAATCACACCACAAAGAGGGCAATGCCAACCTGAGAACGGGCAGTCTTTGCAGGTCTGCCAGAGTTCTCCTTGTCCTTGTTGTGCTTGACGGGGGGGACGGCCAGGGGGGACATGGGGAACAGGGGCAGCTTCATCTTGGCCACTGCATGGCTGTCCAGCAGGCACTCTGCCCGGGCAAGGTCTGCCTGCAGGCCAGCTACCTTCTGCTGACTGCCCCTCAGCCGAGTCTCAACTGCAGCCTACAACAAACACAACGCAACATAAAGCAGAGAAACTGTTATACAGAATGGTCTTGTGCCAGGCTGCATGCTAACGACTTGGTTTAACACAGATGGGATTTGACCAGATGTGGTATTTCTGAGAATGGCTTGTGGTCGGCTGTTCGTGGTCCTATTTCCAGTACAACAGCTTGCAAGACAGATTGCCATGACTTGCCAACAGTGTCTGCGGATGCTGAAACATGCAATTTCAGCACCTGTATCTGAAATCTGCCAAGCATCAGAATCACTTCACATGAATGAGTACATGCTTTGGATGAGCACCTTGCTGGAGGAAAGAGTCATGATGGTCTGCTCAGCCTGTGTCAGCTCCTGTTGCTGCCTCTCAGTCTGCCGCTCCAGCTTGTCTTGCTGCTGTTGCATGTCCTTCACCTGCCAGCAATCCACGCAGCATGTTTAGCAGCATGCATGACACCACTCATGCTCCCAATGATGCATCATCATGATGCAGAGGAAATCCTGGGGTAGATGCAAGAGACATATAACAGCTTTAGAAATACAAGACTTCTGACAGACCCTGAGTGCGACACCTGACACATGATGGGACACCAGGCCATATCTACTTCACATCACTTTTTTTCCTAAATCAGCAAGGCTGCCTTTTCACTTTTCCAGCTGTTATCAAGCAACTACATTGCTGTGGCAGTACAAAGCTGCACTCAGTTCATGCTTGATGTCAACACAACAGAAGTATTCAGTCAACAACATGTTTTCAAGGATACATTGTACACGCTGAGTGTCTTCACATACCTGCTCAGCAAAGTTGTGCTGGCTGGCCGCCTGGCTTGAGCATCTGGAACAACCCTTTGTCATGGCCCAGGTTGCACCAGATATACATGCCAGAGACAGCAGTAATACAGCAGCAGCAGCCGCCTTGTTCTGATTCAGCTGGACTGTGGGCGCAGGTGCCTGTTCATCTTGTGGAAGCTGTACAGTCTGTCCAATAGCAGCTAGCTGACGCGCTGCTGACAGCAGATGTGCTGAAAGCTGCTGATTCTCATCATGCACAACAGCTAAATCAGACTCAAGCTCAGCTGCTCTGAGTAGACTGTTCTCAAGGGCCCAGTCAACAGGCCTGGCAATTGCCTTTGGCAGCTGCTCAGCGTTCCTGAAGAGAGACCAGCGGCTGCTCTGTTGAGCAGGTGTCTGGTGTTCCTGTGCAGTGAGACTGCCTGACTGCTCATGATTGTTGTGCTTGATCTCTGGGAACAGGGCATTGCTAGCAGGCACATGCTTCTTAGCGCTGTTAAGGAGGGACAGGGTGAGTCCATTGTCAGCAGGTTGCTGTACGTTTGCTGAAACGTCAGCTTGCGACAGCGCCTGGATGTTATGCTTGATCTCAGGGAACAACTTGCTGCTGGCTGGTATAAGCTGTTCTGCCTCTTTCAGCAGAGACACGCTCACATCCTGGTCAGCAGTCCCTTGAGCTGCACTTGACTGTGCCTGTACATTGTGTCTGATCTCTGGGAAAACACTTGAGCTGACAGAAGCAGCTGCTTTTGCCGAGCTGTCATGTGTGACTGAGTAGAAAGCAGGCAGGCAATTTGACAGCGTTGAAAGCTGTGTGTGAGGGAAGTGTGTACGCCAGGCATTGCTGACTGATGTCTGGAAGGAAGTGCCTGTGCTGATTTGGCTGGTCCCAGCACCAAACAAGAGTGCTGCTAGAGTCAAGACTATAAGCAGAGTCCAGAGAAAACCCTGCCAAGCTCTATTTGATGCCACAGAGCTACTTTGGGCTTGCTGGACCATCTTTGTTTTCCAGAGCCTGTATCTCTTGGGATCTGGCATCCTGCATGCAGAAGCGCTCCTTTACTGTCTGTCTGCAAGCCCCTACGTGGCATATATTGCCAGCAGCACTGCAGTTTGACTCCATAGGGTGGTGATTGATCCGTGACAGCCAGCGTCCAGGTCAGTGTATGGCAGTGTGTGCTTACTCGTCTTCAGCACACCGAGTGCAAGCATGCTGACGGTCCTGGACCTGCGCCTGCGTCAGAGAATGACCACAGACAGCGCCTGGGGCAAAGGCCACTTCCACCATGGTTTCCGCACTCTGTCTCTGCGCGGAATTGGTTGTTGAGCCAGGAAGGACTACCGGCCGGTCATCAAAAGCCAGCCGTGTTTTTTGCCGGTTAAGGTAGGAATGTTTGGCAACCTGAGCCTTGCTCAGTACTCTCTGCTCAGTCAAGCTGTTGCCTCAGACTGCTTGTCCAAAGTATTGACCAAAAAGCGCTATTTTGCGTCGGGACGCTGTCCATGACACGAGGGTGAAAAGCTTTGAACAATAATGTCCGGCAAGCTCATGCTCCTCCGAACTGTTCACAACACTAACATCGTGCGCTGTAGATCTAATTTCGATCCAGATTTTCAAATTTTAGCCCCCAACGGTGTTGGCTTCGGAGCGCGTTCTGGTCAAGTCAACCCTCAGCTTCAGCGCTGACTGTAGCACAAACGAAGGTGCTGATGCTCTGCAGCCGCAGCAAGCTAGCCCGTTTGAGACCTGTTACCCTTGAAGATGTAGGGCACTGTGCACATCTGAAGCCACACATGGCTTAGCTACAACACAGAATGGCATGATCCAGGCAAGTTACCAAGCTCTGCTAATCCAGTGTATCCTTGGGAAATGCATCTATAATCCAACCTATCAGGGGAACACAGAATGGCAATAACACGCAGTAATTTTGAAATGTACACCTGTTCATGCTCAAATAAGCAATGGGAAAACCCATTTCTCATCGATCAAAACTGCTGTCCAGAGGTACAAATGCACACATCAGGTGACATTCGAGCACAGGTGAGGCAAGAGCTGCCAAAGGGATTCAGGTGGCTCAGTACACTTTCAGAATGTCAGTTTCAGCGACACTGGTATGCTCCTGATGGTAAATACACCTTCTAACAAACTGCCTGCTTAGAGTTTTGTAAGCGCCGTACTGGCACCAAACTAAGGACTTTGAGAGTCAACTGCCAATGTCACAAATCAGGTCATTAGCGTTTTGTAGCCTCACAATAGAAAACCCAGTCACCTGCTTGCAACACATTTGCTGGCTACGCTACTGTCAAGCTGTCATAGGGAATGATGCTGTCAATTGCACCCAGCCTCAGCTACATGCTGCTATGCCCTCACTTTGGACTAATTTCTCAGCTTGCGCTTGTGGCCAGAATGAGTCACAGCACCCTCTTTCTGTGCCCCAGCAATTTTTGGAAGGAATCTGCTTTTCAGAGAGTCTATTGCTTAGATCAGGCATTGTTGGTGAGCTGCGTAAGAGGTTGGGCTCAGATGCCCTGATCAGGGTGTACTTCCTGACATGCCAGGGTCTATACTGACCAGCTCCAGCTCGAACATGAGTATCTGACCTGCCATCATGTTGTTGGCATCAAGCTGCACAACATCATCTGCACATGCAGTCGGCAACAAGCATGTCAGCACTGCTTTTGAGCAATCCACTCAATGCATGGCTCAAAGCATAACCGCAAGACAGAGAGGGGTTGGGTGTCACAGGTGAACATGACATATGGACAACAAATGCAGCAAAATTGTAGGGGTCATGCAAGGTATGTAGCAGTAATGCAGGTGAATCACAGGCAAGGAATACCTTTCACATCAAGTATCATTGCATTGCTGCCGTTGGTCAATTCCACAACCAACCCCTCTTTTAGTCCACCAACGCTACACAGCATGGACTGTCAGCCTTTGTTTGTGAATGTACATCAAGAGAGAGTGAGGTCAAGATCGAAGTCAGCGAGAGACGCCTATCGCAAGCTTGCCCCAAAAGTTTATGTGAAACAATGACCATTGAAAGCAGCAGCAGCTAAGACCAGGAGTTGGCTATCTTGGCTATGACTTGGATGAAATGCACTCATTGCTTGCAACCAAACAAAGCTGCATGGGCAATACAGAGGGCAAAGCAGCTCACTTCTTGTATCTGCCTTCTAATCGCTGCACCTCCTCATGCTGGCGTGGGACATTAAAGAGCAGATCTTTGTTCCATTCCCCTCCACTTGCCTGACAAGCAGCAGGTCTGTCAGCATTTAATAGTGTTTATGCCTTTTGAAGCACTAGCGCTGGCAACAAGTTTGCTGTGTATGACTCTTTCTAAAGACAGACAACTGCAAGCTCAGGGAAGGCCAACATAAGCAGTACTAAATGCAGCACACAGCATCTGTACCTCCAGGTAAGTCTTTTCTCCTATATGCAAACCCCTCACACCTGCATCAAATGCCTACTGACACATCAAATCCACTGATCCAGGCATACAACGAGCTGCTTGGATGAAGCGAGGCTGCAGAGCACTCTCTACCTGAAACATCTTGTTACCGAATACCTCACCAGCACCAACCTCAAAGGTGAGAGGCTCATTGCTGTCAGAGGTTTCTACAATCTGTAAGGGCATAGCAGGCCGGATTGTCATCTTGCAAGGTGGACATACTGCACGCAATGGCTCGTTTTCCTCTTACCTCTCCTTTAGGATTCATGCATTTGTAGTGAACAGTGACAGTGTCTCCTTCTACAGCCACACGTGCTTCTGCCTCTGCTGTTGTTCCTGAACCGTAAAATTAAGCGTGCGATGCGCAACGGCGTGCTAAAACGACCCAATGCAACTGGCAGGGGGTAGTACTACTGCAACGCACCCAGCGAACCAGACGAGCTGGGAGCCGCAGCATCAGATTGGCTGCAATAACATGTGCATTGCCGATGCAGATTGATCGCATGCTCAGCAGCAATTGTACGGCGACGAGAGTTTATCTGGCTTGCAAGGCGCACGCAGCAGGCTGGTCGTGGCCGCTGCCAAGCAGTCCCCGGCACTGAATGCAGCTGGCTCGCAAACCCGATTGACATGGTGCGTCAATGTTCTCCAAGCTTGGGGGGAGAGAGAGCTTACAATGCTTTGGCAAACTCGACTGTGATCAAGATGAAATTCACCGGTTCGTCTCCTCATGTGCAAGGACCTGTGCTTGTACAGTAGTCTCTTTTTATGGTGCTATGCTACAGCGTCATCACCGAGGTGCACTGCCGATGCCTGGAAGCATTGCTTGGTGATCATCTATTGCAGGGTTGAGCGTCGCTAAGCCTTCCTGCCAACTGGTTTTCCACTTCACAAACGCATGCAGGTTAAGATCAAGCGCGAACGCTTGCAGGTGGGGACCAGTGTTAGGCAGTGCGTTATGATCTTGGAAAGACCACCTACTGTTCTGTTGCGAACAGAGTCCCTTGAGGCTACATCAAGTCGGCATGCGCACGATACCAAGTTTCGTTGCAGGCTGATCTCCTTGCCTTGAAGCAGCAGCATGGTTCCAACCTCCACTTGAAGAAAGCTCCGGCTGACGTCACCACCACACCTTTTCCAATCCTGGTGTCTTTGAGTTTAGATGCACCAGCATCTGCTGAGGTTTATGACATAAGCTCACTGAAGGTGATGCGCAAGGCATGACGCGTGCATGCGCATTGTATCAAAGCAGCATTCGAAGCACGCTGCATGTGATTTGATTGCATGTGTGCAGGTCATTGTGACAATCAGAGCAGATGTAAATGACATGGATGTCAGCAAAGAGCAAGGTGATTTACCATTCAAGTGTAACTCAGCCTCTGTGCTTTTCTCGTCACTGACTTGTTTCCATGAGACGCCCAGACTTGCACTTGGGTTGGCCCAGCATCAGCAAACCACTGTTTGAGGCAGGCTGCAACTGCTGCGTGAACTCAGTAATGTCGTCTTTTCCCGGCACTCTGGATCTGAGACATGCTGTGCTGGTGCAGTTGCTGTAGACGTGGTAAGCTCAGAGCTGCCAACGTCGCTGCAGAGCAGTATTGCACATCAGCTGCATGCTGCTTGGAAGCAACACAGCCTCAATGAAGGTCAGACTGAGCCACTATCTTAGTCAATTTTTTCTGTGCCATCTGTGCACGCTTTCTGTGCTGTTGACATGCATTGGATGTGGCTTCAAGCAGTGAACTGACCTGGGCATGTCTGCAAGTAGGTCTGACAAATGTCAGTAACCTCAGAGATGCAGCGTCTTGTGTATGACTTGGGTATGCATGTTGGCCTGAGATGCATGCCTTGATGCAGGCAATGCATCTTCTCTACAGCTCGACTTCATCTTCAAGCATGTGCAGCAGAACTTTGTGGCCCTCATCACCTCCATGCCAGAGTTTCTGGAGCCTTATCAAAGTGTCAATACTGACGGAGCAACAGTCCGGCGGTATGCCCTTGTCAACCCTGACAACCAGGTCCAAATTGACTCCCAGGCGATGAAAGCACCACCAAGGGCTTCTGCAAAGATCGAACAGCAACAGCAGCAGCTTCAGACTGCTCAAGCTTCAGAATGTCAGCCAGCATCTGGCATCATCCAAGATGGACAGGACAGCACAGCTACAGCAGCCAGCCGGAAGCCCACAAGCAATGCATCAGCAGGCATACAGACTGCACATACACCCACCTTTTCCAAGGCTGCTGCCAGTGCAAGCAGGCTATCAAGTGATGACTTCCCTGCTGGCATCAAGTCTGCTGTGACTTACATGCAGCGGCGCTACAGCAATGGCCTTACTATGATCCCCTCACCAACAAGCTCCAGCTCTGCTGATGCTAATACCACTTCTGAGTTGCCTGAAACAGCAGCACAGGTTGTGTGCGCCTTTGAATTGACCATGCAGCCCACAGATCCAGCCTGGGACGCAAAAGAACTGCAGAGCCTGAAGCTGCAGGGATGCATGGACGCTGAGTATCCAAAGGTTGGCTCTTTCAGGTTGCAGCTGCATCCTGAGCAGCAGTTCATCACAGAGAGCGCATGCAGCATCATGGATCAGCTCATAGCAGGAGAAGGCAGGCAGCATGCTGGCAGGCCAGGCGCTATGCAACAGCTGGTTCGTTTTGTGGACAACAGGGCAGGCATGCTCTTTCATGAAGCTGAAGACATTGTGCTTGAAGCCGGCCGCAGGCGCAGGCAGCAACACACACAGCCTCAGACAGCCACCAGGAGTCATGCACCCCCGCCCCCTGCTGCACCCAAGTCAAGGAGTGCTCAAGAAGCTTCTGCTGCAGACAGTCAGGCGTCAAGTGGTTCAGCTTCACCTGAAGCATCCCGTGCCCAAACTGCAGCAGCACAGCAGCAGCCAAAAGCAGTGGCAAGCAATTCCAATGCTCTCCATAATAAGGAGCATGGTATGACAGCTAACCTGGCCGATGACCTTGCTGCTGACTTTGGCAATGCTAGTCTCAACCCAGCTCCAAACACAGCAGGCAACAGTGCAGAGCTGTCTGGCCATGACACAGAGGAGACTTGGTCTGACTCACAGTGGGACAGCTCAGCGAGCTACACTGCCAACGAGCAGCAGACCTCAGAGAGTGATTACCAGCATGACTCATCTGATGCAGATGATGTGCCTCATTCAGGTGACTCTCAAGTTGACTTGAGTATATATACTAAATCGTCATGTACAGTCTGCTGTGGCTGCTTCAATCCTTTTTGATAGAAGTGGGCACAGCGCCAGACATGCAACTGTATAATAAGCAGATTTCTGTGTGCCTCATTGGCCTGCTGGAGTGCATGATAAAGAAGTGTCAGTCTTGCTGCAACATGCTTCATTAACTGTGCTTGGCATTCGACCCATGAAGCATGCAGTCAAATCTGCCGCTTCCAACAATAGATTGCCACTGGTGCTGTCAAACTTTGGGAACTTAGGCTCTACACAGGGCTCTGCAGTACAAAGTGTACAAGCTGACGCACACTTGTACAGCCTCGACCATGCAACTCAATAGTACTGTTGCATCTCTTCCAACGGGAGTGGAAGGTTTGACCTCACTGCCTGTGCAGGAGGCGCAGCCGCCACAACTGCTGATGCTCCTGACAGGAATGCGCTGCAGCTCCAGCTGCAGGAGCTGAGCCTTGACAATGTGGATGCTCTGGAGGCTCTCAAGTTGAACATCCAGGTCAGCTCTGCCTTGCTCCATACACCTCTTGCCCTGTGCATCAAGCCTGAGAGTGATGAACATGTGGCTAAGCACCTGATTTCAGGACACCTGTAACAAGCAGGCTAATGCAAGAGCACGCATTGATGAAATTACTCCACCGTCCTGTCACCTGAGTTCGCTCAGTTAGCTGCAGATGAAGTGTGAGCTTCTGTGCACCAACATGGTCAGCAGAAGACAGCACTGTGCATTTCGTTGCAACACTGGCTTATGCTTACACGGCTGCTGACTTGTAGCCATGCATGGCAGCCAAGCGTGCAGGCCTGAATTGCTCTTCATGGCTGGTGCAGATGGTCTGCAGCAGATGTCCTGCCACTGCAGACATGACCTTTGCTTCAGACGCAGTGTCATCTGGCAATCAGCAGGGCCGGGGGGGCAGCATCCAGGTGTCAGCCCAGTGCTCCAACTGCCATCAAGACTGGTCTGCCTGCCTCACTCCCCGCCTGGTGCATGCCCACAGCAATGTGCTGGCAAGCCTCAGGGCACTGGGCTGCAGCCCACTGGATCTGCTGCCCAGCTTGATGGCTGCTCAGTGCAGCAACTGCAGTGCTGCTGCCAGTCTCAGGTGGGGCCTGTGACAAAAGTTTGTCAGATATGCAAAAGGCTGAAGCGCTTGCCTGCCTGCTCCGTGTTTCTTTCTGTAGGTCAATGTGCCAATCAGCTCATGCCTGCGCAATTGCAGTGTTGCAAATTAACTGCCTGCTCACTACAGCATTGCAGCTCGTCTCAGGCTTGGCACGAGATAATATCGGGGCTCATGCCACACTGACGTTATGTTGTTGGTTTGATTGCCATTGTTAGACTGGCTCACGCATACATCACTGTCACGCTCAGTATCAGACCATACAATTCCTTCAAGACTTGCTGGCTCATTCATTTTGTTCGTTTGTTTGTTCATTCAATCATTCACTCACTCACCCACCACCCACTCACACACTCACTCACTCACTCACTCACTCACTCACTCACTCACTCACTCACTCACTCACTCACTCACTCACTCACTCACTCACTCACTCACTCACTCACTCACTCACTCACTCACTCACTCATTCATTCATTCGTTCGTTCAACATGTGTCTTCCCCTAGGGTAAGATGTATACAGTCCTATACTGTGTTTGCAGCTGAAAGAAACACCTGGTTGGTTTTGCATGTTTGCATGTGTGCAATTCACTTCAGGGTGATCAAAGATTGCACAGCATATGTTTGGTGCATGCTGCAGGAATGCGCAAGTAGGAGTCCCTTGCAGCCGCGCCTGCAGCGCATGCCATACCACCATGACGATCTGCTTCCAGACAGCTGCCTTTGTTGCATCTGCTCCATTGTCTGCTAGCCTGGGCAAAGCCAGGGCACACAGGCACAGACAGAACACAGGCGCTGGGGCAAAGGCAGGGCCTGATCCTGCCCTTGTCGTGGGCCAGCCGCTGCCTTATATGGGTACTTGCAAGCACTATCACCATTCCCACAGGTCAGTCACCCTTCTGGTCACCTGCTCTTCAAAGCTCAGCTGCTGTGCACGCTAAGAAAGTGGTCACTCTTCCGGCCTGCCTGTATTGCAGTTGTGATCTGGGGAGACACAAGTGCATGGCTCACAGAGGCTCAGATTTTGAGTGTAAATCTGTGGCAGGTTGCCCCCTCTTTCTTCGAGCTGCATTTCCATTGATTATGCATCAAGTGATGCCATTGCGTTGGGCTGGCCATTTGGCAATTCAGCGCTGATTCTGTCAAAGCTTACAGCAACCTGCATATGGTCAAGCTGCAGAATTTGCCATTTGCACCTTGCCTCTCTTACTGGTATGTTGCTGCCAGACCAGGCACTTTTGCAGACATGGATATGCATTGCGCTCACCGTGTCGTATATACATTAGCACTTGCATGGAGCAACATGAGTGAAAGCTGTGGTATTGGCAGGTGGCTGCGCTTCCCATGCTGCGGGCGCCGCTTTGCATGTGATCTGTGTCATGAGGAACAGACAGATGGGCACGAGATGAAGTGGGCGCAGCGCATGGTTTGTGGCTACTGCTCCACTGAGCAGGCCCTAGGAGAGCAATGCAAGCACTGCGGCAAGCGCATTGCGCGCAGTGCCAGAGGCGCCCTTGGTGCAGTCACCACCCACTGGCAGGTGTGCTTCCTGCATTCACCTACTCCCGACCCAAAACCATGGCCGTTGTACTCTGAGGAATAGGGTTCCATTTGTTTGGCATTTTGTGCAACTTGAGTGGAGCATCAGAAGGCAACTCAGCCATTGATGTAGCAAGCGGTTCTTTAAAAATGGGTTACGCAGGGTGGGGAGGGTTGTAGGGACAAGAGGACAATGGACAGACGGGATGCAGCCAAGTACAGGAACTCCAAGCACAAGTCTGTGAGCAAGAAAGCAACCAGGGTAGGCAAAGAAGGGGCGGCCAGAAGGCAGCGGGGGCAGAAAGCTGACAAATGAGTGCATTTGTATCATCTACGCTTCTGACAATGTTTCACAAACCAAGTAAACTGTATCTGCTGCTAATATTGTTTGTCTATTGGGGAGTTTCATAGTAACAGAGTATGTTGTCATTGTAGATAAGGCACGTATTTCTATATGTGGTATGACCTACCTGGTACGTTTACATAGAGCTGATTGCAGAGTAGCAGCATGCAAAATTGTGCTCATGGACATACACTGAGCATTGATCAGTGCAACTGCATATGCTCAAAACTACAGCAGCCCAAACAAGCAGTCATGGTTTCAGCTTTACCAGACATGTCAGTGCCAAATAGGTCCTCATATGAGTGCTTGCAGCAGCTGAAACGCAGAACAGGTTGCAGCACAGCGCATAGTACTGTATGTGTGGCTTGCTCACTAATTTACAAGAGGAGGGGAAGCCTCTGAGTTCACCAGTGCCGTTATACTAAACGGTGACGATCTCAGCTTGGCTCCAAAGACGACTACCTCTACTGAACTGCTGCTCTATCTAATTCAGACTACTGACAGCAAAGCGTTTGTGCGCAATTGAAAAGAGTAATTGTGTTCAGATAGACCAAGCTGAACCTACCAGTGTGAACGCTGTACCATATCTACTAAGGAGTAATGTGTCAAAGCTTGCAAGTCCATACACTAAGACTGTGTTCCTGCTAACCCGCCTCAAACAAGTCACATGTATGCTGTCAGATTGATGCAGTACAATATATGCAGCTCCAAACATCTATCTTGCATCTAGGTGCATTCACAGCATTCAGGAACCTGCTACCTAGCAACACAGCATACATCACCTAACATGACAGGTGCTCCCAACACATTTGAATAGTCTAAAGCACTGACAAAAGTCAACAAAATTTGCTGAGAGATGCTCCCAGGAACAAAAATGATTGTGTGACACAGCTGCTGTGAAATAGCAGAATGCTGGCACAAGATGTCATCAATACTTTTGCTGCTAATGCATGTCTACAGTGAGGGCCTACACGCTTTGAAAGCTGTCTGAAAGACGCAAACAGGGCAGAAGCTCATACTTCCACATACAATGAAGTTCTTGGGACCATGAGGACAGCATCTACACCTCTGATACTTCAGGGCGCTGTTTGCCATAGCTGCTGACAAACATCTTATCCTGCAAGCTGAGCAAGTCTAGCTGATCATTCAAAAGCTGACTGGCTTCAGGGGTTTTGGGGCTGTTCACTGTCCCAGACGACTGTGCTGAACCAGCAAAAGGGGACTGCAGTGCTTGAGGTGAGGAAGCGTAAGGCGGCATCATGGCACCAGGAGGTGGAGTGGTGCTGCCCAATACTGAGAAAGGCGCATCATGGGAGCTGCCCAAGTGCCGATGGGAAGCGGAGTCAGGCTGACTGGCACTGTGTCCACTGCTCTGGGGAGAACTGTGGGGAGAACTGTGGGGTGAGGCTGTCTCAAAGGGGTGGGTGAAGGTGGTATCATTGCTCATGCCGCCCATGGTTGCTGCCATGCGCCGATCCAGATCCAAAGCGCCAAAACTAGACGCACTGTGCTCGGTGGTCAGGTTGTTGAACAAGCCACTGGTCCTGCTGCCGAAATCACTGCCCAGGCCTAGGCTCGCCAAGGCAGCAGCAGTGGATTGGGGCATGAGCTGTGAGGGTGGCGCTGGCGCTAGGGGGGGCACCTGCTGGCTAGGATACTGCGGCGGCTGAGGTGGCATCTGGTAAGGGATCTGACCAAAGTGTTGAGGCACGTGGGGGGAGTCTGGTAGGCCAGACTGGTTGGGTAAGCTGCCTGGCATGCTGCCTGGTATCTGGTGCTGATGGATGTGCTGGAAGCTGTTTGGCAGACTATGAGGCAGCTGAGGAGATCCACCAACATCTTGTTGCTGTTGCTGGTTCAAAAGGCCTGACAAATGCCCTAGACTGCTCAGCCCCAAAGATGTCTGATTCAAGCTGGAGCTAAGATCTCCATAGCCAGGGACTGCTTGCTGTGCAGCATATGCATCGTAGGGGGGGCGCAGACCCCCATAGACCTGGCTCAGAAGTGGCTGCCCTTGAAGACCAAAAGCCATGCCTCTGCCTGAAGGGATGCCTCTGCTGGCCTCTGACCAGCTCCTTGCAGGGCGAGGGCCTGCCGGTGTTGGTGTTCCAAGAGGCATTTGATCCCTTGGGACAGCCCGTTTGATTTCAATTGGCTTGTCATGTAATGTCTTCCAGACCCCACTGGCAAGGACCAGGTCTACTGCCTCTTCGCTGTAGAAGCTGATGAAGCCAAAACCGCGAGGCCTCTTGTTATCGTGATCATACATGACAACTGCGTCCTCCACAGAGCCGTACTGCTCGAAGTACCTGCGCAAGATGCGAACAAGCTGAGACAGCTGCGGATGTTGCCATCGCCTCCGCCTCTCTGCTAACGCAACGCCGGTGCTAAACGTCGTGTAGGCGATGCCGGCAGCTAAAGCACTTTGCGTCCTCCCAACACAAGTGTGAAACTTACTTCCGAAAGGCCAGTTCGTCCACGGAAGGTGCCAGACCCCCCACAAAAATTTTACGTGTCCGTTGCGTCTGTTGCACGCCTCCGTAGCGCGTTGTGGGCTGGTCATCTTTGGGCACAGCCTTCTTTGCCTCGACCTGAAAGAGTTCAAGGGTTAGAGTTGAAGCTGACAGCTGCTGCTTCAAAAGTGCCGAGAGTCCACGGTGTCACCTCACGACGGTCTATAGTGTGCTGTATGGAGACCACTTTGTCCGCAACAAGTGGGTCCTCAAACACCACAAAGCCGAAACCTCGAGGCCTGCCAGTGTGTCTGTCATAGCTGACAAACGCCTCTTGTACTGAGCCAAAGTTTTCGAAGTAAGATCGTAACTTCTCCTCGCTAGTAGACCAGTTCAGCCCTCCTACAAAAATCTTTG
>JAABUK010007089.1_pt1 | contig 16359 bp, 25 predicted proteins | sample 5559141 | NCBI WGS metagenome assembly JAABUK01 (sample SAMN10711869, study PRJNA513367) | rock metagenome | isolation source: Antarctica rocks | place: Antarctica: Victoria Land, Pudding Butte nord | collected 2016-01-03
TGTTTTCCTTTTCTTCCCCCTCGATTTGCTGGTCTCGTTCTCTGTAAGCTCTTCTTGCCTGCTTGTCCTTCTCTCGCTGTTTCTTTTTGTCTTGCTTCAATTCTGCTTGTGTTTGCTTTATGTTTGCTACTAAACCCTTCTTGTCGTCCTCCAACTGTCTCCATTCGGCCTCTTCTGCCTCTCTTTCTTCCTGACGTCTCTTACGTGCCTCCATGGCTTCTTTCCCAATCAATGGTGGGACCCTACCCTTGTGTGTCGTAACTTCATCTGAAGCTGCATATTGTCAGCCAGTTCATGAAAACGAATGGCGGGACCCACAGTCTGATCCAGGTCCAGATCCCCGAGGAGGCCTCAGATTGCCCCTGAAATTGTCCCAATCCGTGGGTTCAGGATCTTGATATTTACTGCCTCCTGCAGCCCCACCACCAGTCTTCTGCGCCTTGGCATGTGCGGTGAAGTCCCTCATCCTTTGTCTTTTCACCTTTGTAGGAGCCCTAAGCCAGTTGACCAGTTTCGCCTTGACTGCCTCTGGACCAGCATGCCTCATCAATTCGGTCAGGGCTTTCACCATCTGACTTCTACCTTTGTCTTCATCGTAACCTCCCTCGCGTAGCTCTCGGTCCCACAAACCCTCTTGGCTTCGAGGATCATATTGCGGAGTGGTTTCAACGCCTGGATCATTGCCCATTGCGCCATCAGACGGGACTTCAGCGATTGAGCCGCCGGGGAGAGCTCCGCCGGTTGAGCCATCAGGAAGGATCCCCCCAAGGCCTGCGGGCAATGCTCCGACTCCGGGTATGGGGATTTGAGGTACCTGTCCTCCAATACGCGAGGTGATCTGCACCACATCAGTACAACCACGGGCTTACTCAGTGCTTGGCTCAAGAAAACTGACAAAAGTCCCGTCTGAACGCCTGGCGAGCCATACAGCGGTAAGTACAAGTGTCTTGATACATACGATGAGTGTGAAGAGGTCAGGGTGGACGAGGAAATACGAGAGGAGCTCGATGACGGTACCGAAGATCAGGATCGGCCAGTAGTCTTCGAGATGTTCCTTGTGGGTCAGGTAGAGCCTCTCGTCCACTGCCATCACGTCAGCCTGTGCGCACGGGAGATCGGGTTGACACACTGGAATATTGGAGCGGGATGGTCAAGTCGAAACCTAGTCCGAGGATCAGGGAGACGTTCTCGCTAGCCACGCGCAGGGCAATCCATGCGACCCAGAAGATCGCGCATAAAACGAAGATGTCCCATCCGCCGGAGATGTCCGAGATTGCTTGCACGACATCGTTGAGCCAGCCGCCGGATATGCTCATCTGAGTGATGAGGTATGTCAGTGGCAGCGAGGCGGCGTGGCAATATCTAACCACGTTGTAACGCAGCCAGTCCGATAGCGAGGATAGGTCCGCGCGCTCCGACAATTTCGGTGTCGCCGTGGTCTGCGGGACTGTCACCTGGGGGTTTGGTGCTCGGGGGTCCTTCCGCCTCCGGGAGGTCCTAGGGTCTGGCGTCGTTGCGGGTGGTGGGATCGCTTCCGGAGCTTGCGGTACTCGGGACGTCTCCCGCCTTCGTGAGGACCTTGGGTCCGGGCTGGGCGCTGGTTGCGGGATCGGCTGTCGAGGGATCGTGCTTCGGGATGTCCCCCTTCTCGGGTCCCGGCTCAAACTCCTTCCACGAGGCTCGGACATCGAAAGATGAAGTTGCAGAGGCAATTCAGCAGCCTCAAGCAAAACGACTTCAGCGAAGAGAATCGAGCTGACGACCAGCACACACTCGTCACCGACCGATATCCCCCAACTCAATGGGGATTACCGAGATGGGCTGTTCTCTCGCAAAGGAATTGATTACCCGTTGTCTGTAGACGCTGAAACTGGTTTCAGTAAGCAGACTATCCTTTGTTTCGTATCCGTAGTGAGGGAAAGGAGGGTGTCTTGTCAGTTTTTCTCTGAGCCAATCAGCAAAGCGAGACACGTTTGCGGTTGGTGGGCCCGGACTCAAGGAGATAAAACATCAGTTCCGTCAGAAATGTCAGCTTTCGGCCCGCGATGCGTGCCGTCGAGCTTGCCTGACGAAACGTCATCTGCATCTAGGTTGTACCGGCCGCAGATCGGAGGCTCTCCCACTCCTCCTCGATTACCTTCACGAAATCCGCCGCTGTATGCCCATCCTACCAACCCATCAGCTTCCCTCACCAGCTTAGGTGACGGACTCACATCGCACCCCTTCCAGACTCCTCCATCCACCACGCAAACCCTCTTCCCCCCATCCCGCATCGTACTCCCAATCTTGATCGTACAGCTCTTCTCCACGCCCCTTTCCTCCGTCCTCTTAATATTCTTCAGCAATAACCGATGTGCTTCCTTGCCCAGTTTCCCATCACAAGGCTTCTCTCCCTGAATACACTGTGCAACCCCGCTCTTGAGCCAGTCGACCTTGGCAGCCTCGGCGCAACGACGTGTGAGCTCGACGTTGCCGATCTCTCCCGGGAAGGGAGTCTGGAAGTTCTGGCAGGATAACGCGGCGTAGAATTGCGGGAGGGGGAGGTGATGGTATAAGCATAGATCGTGGGCATTTCCGAGACATTCGAGGGTACCGTGCTTGCATGTTACGCCGAGAGGTTCAGAGTGGTTCAGACTGGGTTGGGCTTAGTGATTGGACAAAGAAGACGGTGAGGTAAAGGACGCACCGGCCGATGAAGTTAAGGTCGAGGTTAATCTTGTCTAGGATTCCCTCGGACTGGAGAACCTGTACACGGATCAGCGGGAATATAAATAGAGACAGCATGAGGCATACGTCTTCGAAGATGTCCTCGCAGAGCCTCTGGGAGACATCAGCTGGTTTCGATAGCAAACTGGGGGGAAACATACAGCATCCGGACATCGCGACATGACATAAAGGCTGACAATGACTCTCGTATCGGTGTCTCGGTTGACGTCATTACAGAATGGTTGTTCCCTTGCTGCATCATACATCGAGGGGATAGCCGATGCTGATGAGGCCAAAATGACGAAGAGGAAGGCGGAGTTGAAAAGGCGCATCTCGAAGATCTGTGAAGTAATGAGACGGTGGCGGAAAGAATGGTGAGACGGTGGCGGAGGGGAGAGATATAGTCTGAAGAATACCAGTAGTAGCGGGATCCCCTTTCTTCCCGAAGCTCCTTTGTGGTATGAGACAACCACCGATTTCCCCGGGATTATTGAGATTCGAGCACCTGTAGTGAAGATGCCAGACGTTTTATATAGATATAATGGTAGGTATGAATGTCCGAAGTGATGGGGACGCTGCAAAAATTAGGCCTGCCAGCTGGCTGGATAGGCGAGTAAGATTATACGCTCAACAGGGATGATGGGCTCACGTGGCCGGGACTTGGCCCCGAGGATCTCGGCTTCCCCCTCATGGTAGCACGACTAGGGATGAAGAACGTGGTCAAAAACACTATTTGTACCAGATGTCACCCATCAAAGCAATGCCAGAACCTATACTCCCCCACCTCCTCAGACACTGTTCGCCATCACCATGCTCGCCCTCTCCATCGCACTCGCATCTCTCCTCCTCTCCCCTCTCACCCTTTCATCCCCCCTTGACGAAAGATGGTCCGACACCGACCAATATGGCGGCAAGAAGCTCATCCCGTCAAACTACACAGTCATCACGAACGTATTCATCCAAGACTCGCCAACGTTCAAACCGACGGGATGTAACCTGTTGAACGATAGTTTCGGGTTGATCGATAAATCCGCTGGGAGGTGGCAGAACTTCACAAAGTGAGTCTTCGCCTTATATAGGGAGGCGGAAGCTGATATAAGTGAAGCTATATCACTCAACTGAATCAGGATGCGGACGAGTATACGACTTACAAGGTGGTCTATATGGCTCGGCATGGGGAGGGGTATCATAATCAGGTGAGTCTGCTGCGCCAGGCTTGATATTCGAGCTGATGAATCCAAGGCCGAGAGCACTTACGGTGCGGAATTGCGCTGCATGAGCAAGCAGGGCTGATCTTGAGAAGCTGAAGGGGGATAGCCCACTTGGTATCCCGGCTGCGCAACTAGCTCGACCACGACGTCTGCTTCGACAAGTAGTGCGACTGGATGTCTGGCGAGTCCTGTGACTATGGGTAGTGCGAGCGCGTCGAGCTCCGGGTGATGGAGTTCGGAGGCGGGAGGGATGAGCTGTAGAAGTCCAGCAGGAAAAGTGTTCTGGACTATCTAGGGAACGATCGGGAAAAGTGATTAACTGCGAAGGAGTAAACATCTCCAGGTATTGAAATTTCGCGTTTGCACGGTGCATGTCAAAATCGGCGTCGGTGCGTACAGTTACATTCTGCCCAGAACAGGCTATGGCGATGCCTACATTGACCGCGTGTACTATACACCATTCTACAAGGGTGTTTGGATCTGAGATGTGATTCCGATGATGAATAAAGATCAAACAAAATAAAATCCCCGAAGCCCCGGACAAGACAGGCCATCCAGATCCACCTCCACTTCACTCGGCCACATCCCCCGCGGCCTCTCCGAAACTCCCACCGACCGTCCTCGCCCTCCTCACACTCATCATCCCGAGCGCAGCTAGCCTAGGATTCCCCGACTGACCCTCCTCGCCTTTCACACCGGTACCCTCGGCCATTCCTTCTTCCCACAACGTGTCTTCAGCTGCTGTATGAACGGTCTCTCCGACAGCTGCAGCTGCAAAGGACGCTTGCCGATCAGTCCAGACGCCATCTCGTTGGAGATTGTGCGGATCGACGCTGAGTGGTGTGGGCGGATAGGCTGATGCCGAGATATGTCGCGGGATGGGGAGTTGGGAAGGGGTTGAAGCAGATGAGATGGACAAAGATCGTCCTTGGCTTTCACTTTGGTCATTCGCGTTATTGGACGGACGAAGGAAGGCTGCGTCGATCGGCGAAAAGGGGAGGAACGGGCCGAGGGTAGGGTCATATTGCGCCATCTGCAAGAAGGGGTATGAAGCGGAGGGGTCATAAGACGCCTGGTAGAAACCGGTTGGAAAGTTTGGCTCGACTTGGTCCGAGTCGTATAGCTGAGTCTTCGACGGTTGAGACGGTTGAGATGCCGGTTGACGAGTAGCCCAGTCGGCCGCCAGGCGGGCAGCGACGTTTGAAGAGAGCTCGATGTTGGCAAAGACCGAGTCGTTCTCATCCGCACCTGCGCCTCATCAATTCCCGTCGCAGCACGACAAGGATGCGGCATACCAGTATGCGCCCAGTTTTCCACCGCTTGTTCTGGATCCTGGTTCCAGGCCGCGATTTCTTCTCGCAGCCTACTGGGACCCGCTCCAGCATCACCTTCGTGCCGCATAGCGGGTGGAGTGGCTCCCGTCTCCTCTAGGAGACACCACATCGCTTCGAGCGAGTCGGGATCACCAGTCTCGACGGGAGCTTGGGGATCGCTACCGCCCGGATCATGCGAAGGTGAGAGAGGTATCGTCTCGAAGAGGTACGGAATGGCGTACGCCTCTCCGACACCCGGATAGTCCTGGTAAAAAGGTTGGGGAAACCCTTCAGGCGGGGGGAAGGGCACGCCGGCGGGCCATCCGGGTAAAGCCCCCGCGGGATAGGCGTCAGGAGCTGCTTCGGCAGGTGTTTGAGTTTCTTTCGAAGGATTACTGGAAAGGTGATCAGTCGCCTGAGAAAAAGTAGCCTGGGTCAGCTGAGCTTACAAAACAATTGCAGCCTGATGCACCGGGTGAGGGTGAGGACTGTGAGGCCGTACCTTCGGGCTAGGCTGGAATCGGACTTGCGGACTTGAGTGAAATTGATGAGCCGGGCTCGATTGGGTGGTATCCGGAGGCATCAGGTGAGGCGGAATCAAAGGGCTCGAATGCGAGAAGCTCTGAGGTCGTGCTGGCCTCTCAGTATCGGTCACTTTGGCCTCCGCATTGAGCGAAGTGCTCCCGACGGGAGTATCAGGAGCCAGGGAAGGGAGCGAGCCCGGCGGCATCGGGAAAGGATAGCTGCGGAAGCGGTAGTCGGCCATACTGAGGGGCTCGGAAACTCCAGTCTGGCTTGGCGCGTAGGCTGACATCAGAGTAAGCTTGATTCGGTCGCTTTCTCAGCGGAATTGAACGCACTTCCCCCCGACATGCCTGCCCAGAAGATCTGAGTTCCCTCATCAATCCCTTCCACCGCGGGACCAGGAGAAGATAACGAATTGCCACCGTCCGTGCCGGGTTGTCGTTCCGTGATACCAATCGAGTATGGTGATGTTGGTGATATTATGGGTCGCGACATCCTCAATCGCCTTGATCCTAAGCCAAAGGATCTTGTGTCAGAAACCAATAAGGTCGAGCGGGAAAGGCACTCACGTCCCCCCGAGCGTGTCATTTCTTTCTCCCTCTTCGCCGCCTCCTTTTCCCGCTCCCTCTCCTCGCGGATCTTGATCTTGTCGGCCTTGCGCAGTGGTTGAAATTTGTAGCCGGGGTACTTCTCTTGGTGCTAAACGGAAAGGATCAGCGCTGATCTTCGAAATCATTTGACGACCGATGTGACAGCGGGGAAAAAAAGGGTGGTTCCGCCACTGACCTGGAGCTTCCTCATCTCGCTCATCCGCTCGTAATCCGACCTAACCTCGGCACTCTCCCGCTTCCAGAGCATGCTGATCATTTTACTGATATCCGCTTGAGGCAGTCCGCGTCCCGTCTTGCCTCGACCGAGCGATAAAAGACCTTCACTCGGTTCCTTGGCGCCTTTCTTCGCCTTTTTCTTCGGCGTCGGCGGAGGTAGCATCGATCCCGCGATTTTGTTCTTGTCCTCTGTGCAACTCTCTTCGCTCAACTCGGTACCCGAATTGGAGAGACCGGCTTCGGCCATGATCGCCTCGAGACCAGGGAGGTGCTCGCCGGCTGCGATCGCTTTGAGCTGGTCGGAGCGATAGAGGATCCAAGCGTTCGGGGGACGAGGCGTATGTGGTACCCGAGCGGTCTTTGAGGGGTTGCTTCCTGAAGCGGGAGCTGCAGTGGAGGTTGAGGCTGTCTCTGATGCTGAGACTAGAGCTTCGGGGTCGAAGAACATCTCGGCATCGAAGTTGGAATCACCCTCAGTCCGCCACGGAGACGAGGGGGTGGTATCGGTGTACTGGGGGGTGGAAAAAGGTGGATATACGTTACTGGAAGGGTATGAGTGTGGGTAGATGCCGAACTGTTGGGGTGAGGAGGTTGAGGTAGATGCACTTGGGGTCGAGGTGTATAGAGGTGATGAGAAAGGAGGTATCGACGGAGATGACGTGGGATGGGGAGTACGTGGCGAGAAGGAGTAAGGCGGTGGCATGAAGTTTGGCCGGGACAGGTTTGATCGGGCAGGATATCCTCGTGATGGAGTATGAGGTGCACTGGTCCGCTCTTCTCCCGAGGTGTAGGGTGGGGTATTGGAATATTGCGGCCTCGACGGTGCCGAAGGGGATGAGGATGCGGTCGGCTCCATATTGGAGACCGATGAGCTCGCCGTGAGCGGTAAGGGCGCTGTGTTGTGCTGCATCGAGCTCGCTCTTGGTCGTTGAGCGATATTCCATGGGTCCGACATGGCGGATAGGTTCGATGATGGTGAAAAGTCCGTACGGGTAGGTCTAGACGGGAATCGGTCTATGGTGAGAAGCTTAGCATCCGAGGAGCAGGACGAAAGACTGGAGAAGGGTGAGGCGGATGAGCGTGTTTGCCGCAATGTCGATCGTTCACCGGAGGAACGTAGAAGGTGATTCAACCGTCCCGCAGCTTAGAGCACGGGCTCGCGCCCCGATCTTCGCCTCTTCGCTCCCCCGGCCTCTCCCAGGGTATTCTTGACACCGACCTACTTCTCCGTGATCCTTGTTCCTCGTCATCCACTCGGTTTCTTCATGAGCCTCTCTCAAGCTTCAGGAGACGATGAAGACTGCCGACGGTAAGGCTGATTCACCTGGTACCCATATCATATTATGCCACGCCGAAAGTCGGGCGAAATGCCGTGACGGAAGTTGGGAGACAATAACGGATTTGTGTGCGAAGAAGGGTTGGAAGGTCAGGTCCGAAAGGGAGTTGATCGGCATTTTTTTCTCTTTGCTGATCCACGCTTCCTCATGTCTTCTCGGCCACCGGAGCCCATAAGGTCTTGTCGGGGTTCACCCTCGGACGTCCGAGCATTGGGGGACCTCCTCGGATAAGCACCACCCACCAAGGGAAGAGAAATCTCAAATTACGGCTGCCGACAGGGCATAACAGGGTGGGCATCGGAAATTAATCATCCTCGCGGTCCGGTCGGGTCCGGGGCCTAATGATCGAAGGCGTCAGCCCGAGACACTATGCCGAAACTTTCCTAGTTTTTGGAAGCGGTTGACGACGTCTTCATTCGTGTTTCATCCTTCCCTCTCAACGTTCAGACAGACTAGAAGGACTATACGGGGATCTACATTCGAAGCAGAACGATCTCCACAGGATCGCCGTTTGTTCACATACATCACTCGCACCTTCGCTTCAATATAGCCCTTAACTCCATCGGCTCATACAAGGCCGGTCTCGTGATCAGCGGTACGACGATACATGACTTTGAATTAGACATGTTTTATGACTACTCCGATGAACATGTGGAAGGTTCACATGTTCAGGGAGAAGCGATTGCGGTCATTACCGACAGAGTTAATGACGGGACCTGATCGGTATCATTCCCGGCCCATAGCCCCTCGGACTCAGCGTTGGTATTGCAGAGTCCCCGCTGTGTAGCACTCTTTGTCTACAAGGAGCTATTCTACCGCTCTAAACCACGAGGATCTTGCGCCAGTCACGGTTTTTCAGATCCCCTCGTCAGGATCCGAAATTTGCCGTCGAGTTCCGTTCTCAGTGTTTGAATGGCCAGATATGGTCTGGCCTTGGCCGACCCGCTTTGCTGTCGACAGCAGCTCATTTGGCTCGAGTTTGGGTACTGCATCGAATGTGTATTCTTCCCCTCTTCACCCAACCATTGACCGCGCTCTCCACGAGGTTGCTCCTAAGAACCACCCGATTTACTATGGTGCTCCCCATAGCCTGGCTCCCGAGTGGTCATCAACGGCCCTGTGTGTCGCTTCAGCGCGTTCCTGCTTTGTCTCGGTTCATGAGCCTATCCTGAACCACCCGCATCATTACCTCAAGCACGAGAACGACTTTATCTAGGTACTCGGCCTGTCGTCGCCCATTTTCCAAGTTGCCGCTTCCACCGTGATCGACACACTGCAGCTGGATACTCCCAACAGGTGGACTGGCAACCATGACCGGCAGAGCTAGGTCGCGAAAGCCCTCCGATTTCGGACTATCGTTTGAGGTTGCCGTTCATCTGGAGGTAGGCTACGAGTGTCATTCGAACAGGTGGGTCACATGTCCGCCTCGACGAACACCAAATCCGTTAGTCGTCCGAAATGAATCTGAAGCATTCCTGTCATCTTCCTACGGCTTCACCCTGGATATATATATTTAGGAGCCATCCAACGGATAGTGACGTGTCACATATGGGATTTCCCGATTCCGGCGGGATCTATATGATGCGGTGCGCTCAGTAGAAATGTTGTTGTTTTGAAAGTCCCACACTATCTCTTCCACAACACAGCCTCGACAGGACCGCCACCGCAACGCCAAACTCACAGCTATCTTGCCAAGGCCGAGGAAAAGTTGGGAGATGAGTCTGGCTCATCCTCCATTCTCGCCTTACGCTAGTGACCTTTCCTTCGTATGTTCACCCAAAAGCTCTCGATGAACCGAAATTGAGACTCGACACTCTAGTTTGGCCGTTCACGATACCCATGTCACGGTCAGATACTCCATCATGGCCACCTCAACAATCCCTGTCCCCTACATCTCCCTCTCGCTCGAAAATGACCACATTCCCTCCTCCCGGCGCCATGGAACCTGCAGTACCCGGCTTGTCCCCGAATATATCCAGACCAGCCCATCCCGCTTCCTCGATCACTCGATCCGATCATGGAGATAGAAATTACAGTGGACAGAGGATGCCAAGCGGAGGAGGCATGGGAGAATTTGGTGTCTCCTCGCATCCTCAGCAGGCACAATCTTCGTCGTCAAGCTCGAGGCGAGCGCTTCCAACCCAGCCGCCGTCCTTGATGTCCTCTGCAATGACGCAGAATGGTAGCTTCGGAACTGCGCGGCGACCTCTTCCAACCCCTCCCGGTGCGGGGCCGCCGTCGTCCAGACCCGTCGAGGCGCCCATTTCAACTCCACGCCCCACAGTGCCGACGGAGCTACCACCTGCAACCTATCGACGCGCTTTACCAATCTTACCACATCCACCACCTTCTTCCACTCGGCAGACATCTGATGCCGATGCTCCACCTCCTCCACCACCCAGGCCCTTACCTAATATCTCTTCGTACTTCCCGACGGCCGCCTCGAATCCTGTGATCCCGCGAAATAGTCTGAAAGGCAAATCGGTACCGGCTGGCTTGGGACGGCAACCTTCAGACCGTGTCTCGGTACTCCGAGAAGATCTCTACGACTCGCCCATCTCGCTCATCACCTCAAACTCATCTCCAGGCGAATACAGCACCTTCGCTGGCCCCTCTCGTCAATCCTCCCAGTCAAAGTCCCTGTACCACTCTTCATCCGCTTCTTCCTTCGAACTTACTTCTAGTTCACACGGTGCTTCTACGAATGAGACTCAGCCGACGAGCGTAGCGACCAGTAATACAGGGCATGAAGCTTGGCAGCCAACGTTAGACAAGTTTGAGGAGGCGGAGGGGTCGGGAACGAACGTTACCATTCGGCCGCCATCGAGAGGACCGCCTATATCGCCTTCACTGGTTGATGGACGGGAGACGCCCACACCGACCGAGAGGCGAACTGGTCAGCCTCCACTCGCTTCTTTGGCTTCAGGGTCTCATGAACGGCATATTAGCTCGTCGACCATTGGTGCGACAGATGCTGATCTACACGAGACGCCAAATGTCATGCCGACGCGAATGCTCCAGCAGCGCAGTTTCGTGGACGGACTACGCGACATCCTCAAGTTTCCCGCGCCTGATGATGGCCAGGGCGAGCCAAGCATGTCATTGCACAGCGCTTCGACCAGTCGTGATTCCATCACCTCCGATGCATCTTCTGGCGAGCGCACACCATTCCCCGAGCCACACCCAAATGCCCCTCGACGGCAGATCTCCAATAGGTCCTCTCTGCATCCGCAATCCCTATCTTCATTCAACAGCCGACCATCTACCGAGCTGTCTCCCTCGTGGAGTCAGCAGTCTCGGCCGCCGGCACATTGGGTGGAGAGGAAGCTGCAAATCCATGCGCTCAATGAGGGCGATCTAGGTGGAGACCCATCATTACAAAATGAATACGAGGACGAGGATGCCGAATGGGGAGAAGAGGAGGAGGAGGAGGCTGAGGTCAACGAGATCCACTTCTTTCAGCCTGCATTTCTGAGCGAAGCGGCTCTGCAGCTGAAGTACCGCATTGAGAGACGGAGACAAACGAAGGCAGGAATCACTTGGCACAGCAGCTTTACCGGGCGCGACATCGTCGTAGGTTTCCCTATTCTTACCCTCGGGGGTTTTGCTGAGGCCTCGCAGAGAACCATCCAGGACTTCCTTCCGTCGTACAGCCGTGACTCCTCCTCCGACCGCCGTTTCGCTCTCATTACGGCTCAATCCCTTCAAGATCAGTTGTGGTTTGTCGAGGTCGACTGGGACATCAAGCCCTTACGCGACTCGTCCGAGGATGTCTTCCGCTTCATGGGCGAGATGGAGGGGATGGGCGCTGGCGAAGGGCTCACAACGGAGCTCCCTTCCGGCCTCATGACCATGGCAACAAGGTGTTACTCGCCGAGCTGTACCGGGGACGCCCGATGCTATTCTCCTCGATGTCCGTTCCGCACAAATCCCGACTCATTCCTAGGGAAGAAAGAGACAACGCCTGTGCCAACCCCGGTAATAGCTCACGAAGGCGATTGGACTCAAGATGTGGATCCTCTCGTCCTTCGCAGCCTCAACGCTCAGCAATACAGTCGACAGACCGTCATCCGCCAAGCCATCCAATCGGAGGTCCAATATGAAGCCGATCTTAGCTCCATGGAGAAGCTGTTCATCGATGGTCTACGGCGCTCCAATCCGCCGATCATCACACCTAGCCGTCGACTGGAAAGCTTCATCTTCGAGGTCTTCAGCAATGCTCACGAGCTTCACGAGGCTTGTCGCCGATTAATCGACAACTTTGCGATTCGCGAGAGGGAGAGCGCTCAGCGACCGTTGATCCTTTCTGTCGGAGACATCTTCCTCGAAGCCGCTACCGAGTTCCGAAACATGTACCCTCAGTATACAGGACACCTTCCGCAAGCGGAGAATGTCCTGAAAAAGGAGCTGGATAGCAATCCGGAGTTCCGACTGTTCTGCGAGGTGAGCTAAAGGTGAATCACGGTTGTATATGCTGACCTCGCGTAGCGTGTAGTGCGGGAGAATGACAGACGTCGGGATGTCAAATACCTCATTACCCGTCCCTCAACTCAACTGCAACGGTATCCCGCGGTCCTCGAGGCGTTGCTCAACTCCACAGATCAAGACGATCCCGATCGCGACTTCCTTGTCGAAGCATTGTCGAGCATTCAGAACCTCTCGGCGATATCCCATCTCAAGCTCTTCCATGCCAGTAAAGGGCGAGGTCCGGCCGGGAAGATGCAGTGGTTTGATCTCGTCCCGGAGGAGCAGCGAGACCTGATGGAGAAGAGCGAGCAGAAGCGGCAGATGTGAGTGATACAAGCAACATGCAACCAAGAGCTGATGATCGCAGGCAAATCTGGGAGTTGATCCAAGGCGAGATGGAATACGTTGCCGACCTGGAAACCATGGACACTCTATTCGTCAGCGGACTTCGCGAGAGCGATATCGGTATCATCAAGCAACCACGTCTGGAGATCTTCCTCGATGACGTATTCCATAATTATCGATCTCTTCTCGAAGAACATTCGCGTCTGCTCGAGAACCTCCAGAACCGTCAGCTCGAGCAACATCCTCATCTCGGCATGATATCCGACCTCCTGCTCGATGCCGCTCTCAATTGGCGGGATGCATATATGGAGTACGTAACGCATTACCCGGTCGCGAAGGCTCGGGTACAGGAGGAGCAGACCCAGAACGAGAAAATGGCAAGGTTCCTTGAGGTAAGCGGAGTTCACGATCCTGGCTTTACGCTAAAACAATGGAACAGGAATGCCTGAAGAACCCCCTCAGCAATCGTCAGGATATCTATCACTTCATAAACCGTCCGATTCCTCGTCTGCTGCGATACAACCTCCTTCTTGCGGACATATTGAAGTCCCTGAAGGAGAGCGGTCCGCCGAACCATCCGGACATCGAGACGATCCCGCAGGTGATGGAGCTGATTGGGGATCTCGGCAAGGCAACGCAGAAGGGCGTGGCTGTAAACGAGGCAAAGGTCGAGCTCTGGGGATTCCAGCATACTCTTGACGGAGCCAAATTTGGTCCACGGTCGGTGCGTAGTAGTACCCGAAAAAACATTCTCCGCGTTGACTCATGCATGATCAGGTCAAAGACCTGGATCTGACGAACACGACGAGAGAGTTGATACACAAGGGCAAAGTGCTTCGACAACCCGAAGGTCCGATTGGGAGCAGCTGGGCTGAGCTCATCGTCCTGCTCTTCGACAACTACGGTCTGTCGCGCCTTGGGCATTCAATATAGCTGATAAGCATGGCAGTCGTACTTGCCAAGCCCGAAAGGCAAAGCAAGTCATCGAGGCGAGAAGATCGGCAAGTCAGGTATTTCGTCAATCGGCGGGTGAGGCGATTCGCTGCGAAACAGCGCTCTTGGTCCTGACTCGTGATGCCTAGCCGATCCCACTTGAACTCCTTTCTCTCGGAAACTTCGCTGATGCTCCACGAGCGCGGAACACGAAGACCTTGTTCTCGGTCGGCTCTTCGCATGATCCAGCGAATAATACATCCGATAAAGAAGCTCAATATGACTCGCGTACCGTCTGGCCCTTCACCATCTCCTTCATCGGCCAAGGTCAGCTTGGTGGACAGTACACTCTGTGGACCGACTCGTACGCCGCCCGTGCGGAATGGCAAGAACGCTTCCAGCACGCGAAGGTATTGAGGACGGAGGTGAATGACGCCACGAGGGTCTTCGAGATGACTCCGTTGAGTGAGGGTACATTCTGGATGGCACCGAACTATGCCGCACCGAAGGTGGAGGGGGATAGCCCTTACACCGGGCGAGTCACCTGTAGCACACCCTTCAGTGAGTATTCAGGGAGCTTCTAAACAGAGTGAGCTAATGGAGCGTAGCCACGATTGATGGTCGCTCATTGATTGCTGTGGGATGCGAGGAGGGCGTATGGATCGGACTTCGCCACGATACAAAATCTCTAAGAAAAGTTCTCCACGTCAAATCCGTGACCAACATTGCCGTTCTCGAGGAATTCGGCATCTTCCTCGTCCTTCAGGACAAGGTTTGCGGATCTGTCTTTGATCTCCTATCTTGCTGACGGTCAGCAGAGTCTACTTGCATATCATCTGGAAGCGCTTGTGCCCTCCGCCTCTTCCCCGCAAGTCCGAGCCGCACCACAACGCCTCAGCCCTGGAAAGGACATCGTGTTCTTCACAGTCGGTCAGCTGTCTGGACGTACCCTTGTGCTGTACATGAAGAAGAAAGGCGTACGTCCACCTGCTGCCTCGTCCTAGATTTGCCATTAACGGGAAGTGATCGGTAGATGGACTCCCTGTTCCGAGTACTGGAGCCCATTCTTGGTCGGAATGCGGAGGATGCAGTCCGGCAACGTCGCACGCTCGGAAACCTCTTGGGACAGAGGACGGAATGGTTCCGCCTGTACAAGGACTTCTTCATCCCGACCGAGGCGATGAACGTCCATTTCCTCAGGCACAAGCTTGCTGTCGTTTGTGGGAAAGGTTTCGAGATTATGGATCTTACCGAGTGAAGCTCAGGAGCCTCTGGCTGCTCGAAGACATTTACTGATATCTGGATAGTCTAAAGGGTGGCTCGATTCCGATCTTCGACCCGGCTAAGGTCAGGGATAGGCCAGCCCTGGCGGAACTGCAGAGGCGTTGTGATACTGCTCGGCCGCTTGGGATGTTTAGATCGACTGAGACGGAGTTTTTGCTGTGCTACGATTGTCTGTATCTGCTTCTCGTGCTTCTAGCCATACTGACGCTCGACCCTAGCCTTTGGCATCTACGTCGACCGGTATGTCATTCGTTTCTGCATTACAGGCGGATCAGTGATGACTGCAGCCACGGCGAGCCCAACCGGGACTATCAGGCAATCGAATGGGAAGGTCGACCAGACAGCGTTGCATTCCACCCGCCCTACCTCCTCCTCATCTCCGCACCGTTCGTCGAGATTCGCCATATCGACAATGCCAAGCTCCTCCAGATCTACACGGGAAGCGATATCCGTCTCACTTGGGAGTATGTCGTCCACTCTAGTCCGCTCGATACAATGCTCATGAATTGCAGCGGTACTGGAGGTATGGCTAGGCCGTTCAACGATAATCCTGGGCCAAAGTATGTAAACAGTGCAGTCACGAAAGGGTTCTGCGGGTTCTGATGCGTTTTGGCCTTGCAGTGGCTGGGGAGATGAAACCTCGTCTCAGGAGCCGAGGATCCATATCTGTCAGCGACCGGATGAGGCACGGCGTGTTCGCGTGCCATCGGCAGGCATCGGGCACCATGTGTACGTTTCATTAATCGAGTTTTGGACGGAAGCTGACTTGCTATTGTGCAGCTTCGAGCTCACTCCAACTCTGGCGCTCAACAATCCCCTCCTCAATCCCGTGCACACGCATGATTCAAATTACTTCCCGCCGGCGCCTCCAATATTACACGTGAGTCTCGCTAGCCTGGAGTCCCGATCGGCTTGGTGCTGATGAAGGAAAAGCGCACAAGCTCGATCATCACCGGTGGCACGGATGGGTACTATGCGATCGCGAATGGTGTTGGGGGAACGCCGAGGAGCGAGCAAGAGTGGGCGGATGGTATTTGAACTTGACTTGAGCTGGCTCGAGTGCCCGAAAAGGAGAATAGAGGATCTTCTGGTGGTCGAAACCTGCAGCTATTAACGTGATTCCCCTATTAATGGGACACCCCCCTTTATTGGCCACTGCATCACATCTACTGAATATCACTCTCCGAAAGGGTCCCCTGCTTGCATATCCCAGTCCATTGATTCAAGCACAGTGTGAACGTCTTCAGGGAGGTCTGGGCTACCCACTGGGACAGCTTTATCCTTCCCCTTCCCCTTCCTCTTCCTTGCAGTTGTAGCCGCCTCCGCATCCCTGACCTTCTCCAAGCACTGTTCGGTAGTGAAGACATGCGTACCGAGGTTTCCCACAGTTATTCCCGCTCTCTTCCTCTTC
>JAABUK010007092.1_pt1 | contig 16353 bp, 22 predicted proteins | sample 5559141 | NCBI WGS metagenome assembly JAABUK01 (sample SAMN10711869, study PRJNA513367) | rock metagenome | isolation source: Antarctica rocks | place: Antarctica: Victoria Land, Pudding Butte nord | collected 2016-01-03
ATGTGCCGGGTGCTGCTATGTAGAAGCCCGAAATCTGTGATATCCAATATGGAACCATATTCAAAGAAAGGATCTATCATACCAATAAAATTCGCCTTATCACCGAGAGAGGTTGAATGGTAGCAAGAGAGACAAGAGCATCCGCGTGCTCGAACATCAGATTGCGGAGCGCGCCACCCAATCACCAAGCAAGCCACATCACAGCTCGCCGGGAGGTGTCAGGGATATCTCAACCATGACTGTACGAAGTGCTCGCGCTGACCCGTAGAGTATGTAGGAGGCCGGCTGAGACCTGGAGTAGGGGCTTGATCCCACCCGTCCCGAAATGCGGGTGCGCGGGTTGTGTTCGGTCGGCCTGCGGTCGATTCCTGCAGGTAAGGATTATTAGATTGAGAGAGCGATTGTTGGTATGGGTCTGTTCGGTTGGATATCGCTCCGTCATTTACTGGTTGGCACAGACTTTACCGCTCTTGGTCTTCAAGGCTCGAGGTCTGCTGAGACGATTGCCCTTGGTAGGCGTTCAGGTGTGGCGTGTTTTGCCGCTGCGAGCTTTCTTGAAGTACATGTTGAGGCCTGAAGGCACTGCTTGCACCCTGATAAGGTGGCAAGTCTTCTGAAGGTAGGCTGTCCGAGGCTAATAGTCTACCAACAGCACCTTCGTGTCTTCGGCTTCGCTCATTGATCATCGCATTAAGCATGCGAGACTCCGAAGCTAGCATGCGACGTTGATGCTCTGCGTGTTCGCGGTCCCGTTGATATCGATCGAGGTGGCTCTGATCTATGTCCTGTTGGGTTGTGGGTTGGACAAAATCGTCCGCGCGAGGAGGAAACTGACCGCAACGGCCTCGCTCGGTTTCCGAGAAGGGCCATGGCATCTCGATCTGATTATGATGATAGTTTGTGCAAGGGAGAGTCTCTGTGGGCTGCTGATATCTAGATTCGGTTGTGCAGTATTTGTCGAAGGACGACCGGCAGGTGTCATATCTGTAGGCGAATTGCGAGGCAGGTATGAGTGCACAATCGCCACTGTCTTTCACTGGCGAGAGACGAGTGTTTAAAGTCCCATTCCTCGCAAACGAGGCCTTGTGCGTGACGAGTCAGTTCAAACTGCGAGCTGTCACCCACGCCTTCCAGGCTTTTGTCCTTTGTCTGCCAGCCACTGCTATGCCATCATCACCAAGCTCATTGGTTGACGCAGATAAGTCTTCTAAGGGTCGTGCTGCTGCGTCGTCAGACGAGATAGGCAGATCGAGCTGGTCGGCAACTGGATTGTGGTCAGACTCCCCGTTTGATACACTAGACTCATTATCGCTCCCTAAGTCGTCAATAGTACCCAAAGACACCTCGTCTTCTGCTTCATGTTCACCTGCCTCCTCGTCATCCTCGTCCGAGGAACTAGCGTCAATATGCATCCTACCAAATGCTCCATGGTCTGGATCGTCATCGTCATCTTCGTCACCTATCTCGAATCCTCGTCCTGCCTGGACGTCGTCGAAATGACCAGCATAATCAATCCGGCGCAGACTTACCCAGTCAAGAACAACCATCTCACTGCGAAGCAAATGTAAGACCTCGGACCACCGACCCTCCTTGAGAAGAACCTCTCGCAGGCGAAAACCGCGAAGACTGTTCTGGTGGCGCTGCGCGATGTCAATTATCTCTTCCTGCCCGAGCCGCCATGCTTGAATTCCTAGCGCTCTAAGCTTCGGCCATTTGATACCATGGAACACATCTTCTAGACGTATATCCAGAGGTTGCACCATTGGAAAACCGATATGAATTGCTTCGAGATTCATAGTCTCTGATAGAAACGTTCGAAAGTAGGGAGCTAATTGCGAGAGCATCTGTACATCAGCGGTAGCGAATTGCAGAATCAACGACGTCAAGTTGTGGGAGAAAGTGGATAGATGTGGGATCGGATTTGAGCAAAGTAATAATGCAGCTTCCTGATCCATCGCAGGTACAGAGACTTTGTTGCATTTCGACCGAGAAACAACGAGCGCTTGGCCCAAGCTGTGGAGACCATGCTTGCAAGCTGGTGCCCACTTCAATTGTACCAGGTGCCCTAAGTCTTCGCCCTGCCTCCCTCGGCTGTCCAAGAAATCCAGAAGGTGTCCCAGCGCTGTATCGAGAACGGGGTTCAATTGGACATGCTGTAGAGCAGTGAATGCCGCAAACGCTCTCGTCAAGCTACTGACATCATCTCTGGAATTGAGCAAGGCTCGTTGATACTCGTTCCTACTGTATAAGATGTTCGTTTCGTTCGGGGTGATGTTGCGAGGTCGATGTCGCTGGAAGAGGTCTGCAAGTCGCTGGTGGCCTTCCTAGTATGAGCAACTGATACGTGTAAGCATTTGGAGCCATACCTTCAACAAAGAAGTACGGGACCATGTAGATGAAACGTCTGGTGCATTGTGCAGCGCGGACACACGACGAGATCTTGTCTAAGCGCTCAAATCCTTGCCTCGAAAGTCTGGTCGTCACCCTGGAGAATTGATAGGGGAGCCCCAGCTCAGAGAAGTGTTTGCAAACGAGCCGAAAGCTGCTAAGTGTGGACGCATCTGGCTGGATGGAGGGGAAGCTTTCGATAGACAAGAATTCTCGACGATCGATCGGCACGAATCTCTGCGAGTCCTCATATATCCTTTCGACTATAATCTGTAATAGATGCTCTGGCAGAGTGTTCAAGGTAGGAGGTAGCAGCGCTGCCGGTCCCTCGTGACCAAGATCATGGGCCATTGATTTGCGAAGAGAAGGCAGGTTGCTGTCGCCGTAGGACTACAGATTGCTTGACGTATCGGTCTTTGTGGAAGACTTTGGAACAGGATACTGTCCGAGCAGCAGAGGGAGAGATGACGCATCAGCCATAGTCCAAAGGCCAAGTTGTCGACATTGTGCTTTTTCGAGCACCCGCGTTAGTAAGTGCGCTCGTTCGCAGGCTCGCTTCTCTGCGGTTTGCTAGCAGCGGCGCAGAGCGCAAGGCCAATTATCAATGTCCATTGGATATGAGACCAGATGCACCGACACATCCAGAAGAGCAAACCAAACGCTTCAGCCAATCCTGACAGGACGAAGGGGCGGTTCGATCTCGGGCCGCTTGAACTGTCTTGAAGGTGAATTAGGGTTTGGGCGGTTCCTAAACACAGGGTAGAGCCATGACTGGACCTTGCTTACCATTAATGGCCCATCTATGGCATCACGGGATCGCGACTCGCTGCGCGGGTGCTGCGGCCTCGCCCTGAGGGAGGACTCGAGGACTCACCTCAGCCTGTCCGGTGTGGAGCATCACGTGCGGGCCTTGGGGAAGAGTTCATGTCTAACTAGTCAGAGCGGGCGAGTATGTAAGAGCGGTGAGCACTGACCGAGCTGCCAGCTCCACCTAGAGCCGTCTCTAGACTCCGAGACTCTTTGCCGTGGCTTGCGGGCCGTGGGGCTGGACCTCTCAGTGCTCACTACTTACGAGTCCTATGTCCAAGTAGACTTTCCATCGTCGTTGGCGCTAGGGAATCCCAACATGTTCATCTCTCTGGCCGGACCTGGGCCGCGCGAGCCATCGCTCCCTACTCGTGCCAGCAGAGTCCTTGGGCTTTGGGAAGAAGGACCCGGCATCCGACCTTCTTCTGCGTGCGGCGACGCCTGGCCTACCACAAAGTCTGCAAGGGTCAAGTCGGGTCACCAGACCTGTTCGTAGTACGGGCCATTGTTTGTAGGCTGAATGGTGGTCATGTACCCGCCCGTGTGACGAGTCATCTCAAACACAGTATTGGGTCAAAGCCCCCGACACATATGGCCTTCTGGTGCGGAGTCAAAGTTTGCCGTAAGGGCTGGCCTTTCCGAAAGGGCGGTGGCAGTGTGCGGCGTGGGAATATCCTTAATTACGTGCCGCCGGGTGGTCGTGCACGGACTGACCATGACATTGGGCCGAGGCCAACAACCAGATTCGATGAAATCGAGTCGAATACCTGTGGGCTACCGGATTCGGCGCCGCAGTGGTCTGCGAGTGAGACTCTTGGCCACCCACGTTGATCACAGTGGGACAGCCAACGGCACCTGTTGAGTTGGATTGGGGCATGCTTCATCACTCAGCGTTGCGCTTCTCATGTATGCGTCTTCTGATCTCCGTGCTGCTGATCTTAGACTCGAACGCCGCCGTAGCTGGAGTGGCGTCCTCCTCCTCCTCATCGCCAGGACTCACTCCCAGGACATCGATCTCGAAGATCTCCAACGGCGTCCAGCCTTTCTCTTGACGCTTCTCATTGATGGCTTCCCCACCAGACCTTGTTTCTTTCGACAGTACCAACGCCGAAATGTTTTCATCTGTGATGGTTGGACCAAACGGGTCTGCTATCTGAACGTAATCGATCGTGATGTTGGAACCGAACGTCACTCCGACGTACCTGCCGTTGGGACCATGGCTGGAGATACATTCAACTTTTCGGGACACATCACTCGAGGCAGAAAAAACAACAACCGATTCGAGAAAGTCGGCGACCTTCTGCTGTCTCGTATCCCAAGATTCCAATTCTTCTGCGAACCTTTTACTCGTCAACAAGTCGTCTCCTGAAATGCCGATGGTTAGAAGCACTGTTTCTGATGAATTCCTCAGACTGCCCTTCGGCTCCGCAAATAGTGCAGTTGCTGTGAGCAGGAGCTTATGACCAATGTGGAGGTGGTCGAAGGTGCCCCCAACTGCTATTGACGTATGCGGTCGATTCGAAGTAGACGTGCTTCCAGAAGCACCGGAAGGATCAGTGATGGAGAGACCGCCAGGCACTCTTCGACAAGTTGGGTATTGCCGATGCTTTGACTCGTACAAAACGAGAAAGGATTTCAGCAATGTCTCACCTCCCTCACTTTCGACCCCGAAGAGCGTCTCATAGGCACGCTGGGACTCGATGAGAGTGGCAAGATCGACAAATGGACCAGAAAATGGTCTCTGATCATTGCCTCGACTGGTTAACTCTTTGACTGGTTCTCGCGCTGGGAGAAGGAAAAAGGCACGAGCATCGATACCGCCCAAGCAATCAAGCTCGATCTGTCGGTTCGCTGCTGTGGCGCAAATCAGGCTGTACGTTTGGGCGAGAGCTTTCTGTGCCCTCTCAAATAGAGCTGTCCTTGATACTTCTTTAGTCCCAAGCCAGGAAGCTGGTACTGCTATGGCTATATCCAATCGAGGGCTTTCATCGCAATTAATGTGACTTAAAGTCGCATCAATTGCGGGTCCGTAAGCGGCTCTTGTAGCCGTGGAGGAAAGTATGGGGGGAGGTGGAGGGAGTAACAGCAGAGCAAGCCTGCCCGTCTCCATGACTCTGTGGTATCGATTGAACTGCTCGATCTCCACATGAATACCACAGTACACGGGATCAGGTCGTTGTGTCCGCAGCTCATCTGCGAAGTTGCCTCTGATGTGTAGTAGACGATTTGTTAAGGCTGAGGTCCAAATCGAGCCAGGCCAAGAAGTGAAGTGACATGCAGCTGGCCGAATGGCCGACTACGGCTCTCTGGATATTACTATCAACAGCGCGTGGTCTCACACAGGGCTGGAATACCAACGACCAACTGCCATGCCATTCCATGTGCAACACCATAATCCCCCCTCTGCTGGACATGCCAACATTGACCAGAGTCAAAATCCCACCGCGAACGCTCTCTTCCAAGCTTCCCAGACACTCGGCTCGGTTGGCGCACCCACCAGCCATTCACGAGACGCTGGATTGGCTTCAGCGGGGACTGATGGTCTTCTCTTCTCTTCTGGCGATACAGCAGGCGTCAATGGCTCCTATGCCATGAACTCTGCCTACGCTTCCTCAAGTGCTTCTGCGCCAATCACACCTGCGAATCGCCAGGCGGCGCAGTTCGAAACTCCCCAGAGAGCCCTTGCCTTTGGACGTCAGCCAGAAGAGTTACATATGTCAGATTCCGGCAATGCGATGGAAGGTCACCAGTATCAAACGAGTCCACCTTATGATCCTGCAGAGGGTTTGTCAATACACCTGCAACCTTCCACTCCGCAATATACCAATGTGTCTACTGCAACCAACGTACCTGGCGCCCTCCAGCCTGGCTCGTTAAACAGACCTGCTACTTTCTCAAGCAATACTGCCCCTGGATCTGTTCCAACATTACCCCAGCTGTCTACCCAAGCGCAACAACCTTCACAAACCACCAGATCAGTCACATTGAACCACACGCACAGCTATTCGAGGTCGAGCCCAGCAGGAATGGACCAGCCGAAATATAAACCTTTCACGAATACTCCTGAATCCAATAAATTCACCTCTCCAAACCCTTCTTATGTCTCTCAGATGTCACAGGGAGCTTCGTATTCTCCGTTGGGGCTTGCCGATATTAGGCCTCGTGCAGACACAGGATTTTCAGACGGGCCAATGAGTCCAAACGTCTTTTCTGATGTTGACGCTCCACAATATCCGACAAATAGCAACTACCTTACACCATGGCCCATGTATGCTGTAGATTGGTGCAAATGGCTGCCGAAGCAGAATGGCATGCAAGCCGGTAAAATAGCTATTGGTAGCTATCTGGAGGACAATCATAATTTTGTTGGTGTTCGTAAAATCTGGCATACTTCTGGCGCTGACTATCCACACAGATTCAAATACTGGATGCTCAGAGGGCGCAGTCAGATCCTGATGATCCTCACGGGGAGATGGGATTTGAATTTGTAAAAACGGCGGAAGCTACACATTCTTATCCTGTGACGAGAATATTATGGGAGCCGCCATCGTCGAACAAATCCACAACAGATCTCTTAGCCACATCCGGCGATCACCTCCGACTGTGGTCACTACCAGCAGATTCGCAAGCGCACGTCTCCAATTCCATCAATCGATCAACCAACCCTCGAGAACCACCCCTTCAAAAACTCTCACCACTGGCCCTATTGTCAAATTCTAAATCACCCGAACACACAGCACCCATCACCTCTCTGGACTGGAACGTCGTCTCACCAAGTCTGATCATCACATCTAGCATTGACACAACTTGTACGATCTGGGACATCCCCTCCTTAACAGCCAAAACACAACTCATCGCCCATGACAAAGAGGTCTTCGACGTCCGCTTCTGCGCTCAAAGCGTCGACGTCTTCGTAAGCTGCGGTGCAGACGGTAGCGTCAGGATGTTCGACCTCCGCAGTCTCGAACACAGCACCATCATTTACGAGCCGTCAGACAAGAACGACAAAAACGGTCGGTTGCCCTCGTCTTCCCTTTCTCGCCGCCATGTTGTACCACTGCTGACGGGAAACTCCCCTTAGCACCCCTGAACTCCCCCGGTTCCCACTCTCCGACCACTCCTGGTGGCCAAGGACCATCGGGTTCCAACCTTCCCTTCCCACCGCCTCTCCTCCGTATTTCCGCCTCCCCGCACGACGCCCACCTCCTTGCCACCATCTCCACCGACTCTCCCCTCATCCGAATCCTGGACGTCCGCCAGCCTGGGCAGGCCCTCCTCGAGCTCCACGGCCACGGTGCAGCTGTGAATTGCATCGAGTGGAGTCCGAATCGGAGGGGCATGCTCGCCAGTGGCGGTGATGACAGTACGGTCTTGATTTGGGATCTGATGAGTCAGGCTGGAGCAGTGGTGCCGCAAGCCCCAGGCCAACAACAGCCGGGTGGTGGGGAGAGAGGACCTGGTGCGGCGTGGGCATGTGAGTATGAGGTTAGTAATTTGAGTTGGGCGCCGATAGGTGATACGCTGGGGGTTTGCGGGGGCAGGGGTTTGTGGGGTGTGCAGATGTGAATGGGATTGACCATTCATAGACGACTTCGAATCAGCAGCCCTGGCGTTTGAAAAGGCAGTCCAATCTCTTCACTTGGTCGTTCAGAGTGGAAGAGGTGTAGTACGGCCAGCCAGAACGCACACCCAGGAACAATGGATCGAGAAGATGCCCAGCTCCTCGCTCAACAATCCCGATAGCAGCAACAATTAAGATACCTCCGCCATCAGGGCCAACATCCGTTATCTCACTCCCAAACCGTCTATCCCATCCCACCCCATTGTCAGCTCTGCCCTCTCTTCTCAGAAATCTCCGCCCCCATCCTCTCAACCGCTCCACGCCCCATCCAGCAAACACGACAGCCAGCCTGTCCGCCAACCTCAGCGGCGCAATCTCGCCACCATCGCAGGGACGTAAAACCGTAGCAACGCGGCACGGTTCACTAAAAGCTCCCGGTTGAGAGCCCCTTTCCGCGGCATCGGGCTTGACGTCTTCCCCCCCCTGTGCGGACATGAACACGGTCGAGAATCTGCTGTTTAGCTGCCTTGGTCGTGTGAGCCTGCAAGATGGGGAGGGCTGGGAAATGAGATCATGGCATGATGAGCCGCTTCCCCCTCTCGGCTGAATCAGCCGAGTATCCATAAATCCTGGCGTCAAAAGCACAGTGCTTATGTTGGTATGGTCTTGTGTGTAGACACGCATACGTGGGAAGCGGAAAAGTCTTGCAACACTGCACGGCGCGGTCGCATGGGGTCATGGTGTATTGAACCAAGCCAGGAACGGAGCGAAGAGAGAGGGAGAGGGAGCCGTCCATGTGTGATGCTCTGAATAGATATTGCTAGCTACAGCAACAGTCATCGCGGTTGCAAGTTTAGGTATGCGATATCAAGAAGTCAGGTCCGGGATCATCGTCTTCGAGTTCGCTCTCGGATGATCTCGAGTCGATACCTGTACCTGTTCCTGTTCTCGTTCTTGCAGTTGCCAGATCGGGTAGGAGCTCGCTACTTGTCCTTTTGCCATCTCCTTTTTGGTCAGGGTTGGGCCTTGACAACACCGTACTCCCAGTCCCGTAGCCATAGTCTAGAGTAGAATCTCCCTCTGTATCTGCATCGGCCTTGGCCAGAGGCAGAAAAGCCTCATCAGGAGATTCAGGGGCGGCCGCAGAGGTATCACCCTCTTCCAACGATCCGTTCTGCTCCGCTTCCTGTTCTACATGTGTATCCCTGAGACCCGACGCGTCGATTAGGATCTCCCTCCCTTCCCTAAACGCCTCCAGTTCCGCACCCATGCAGCAGATCAACAACTTCCAATGCTTCTCTTCCGCTTCCTGAAGATGTCGCTCTAAAAATTCCATTGTCTTGTCCATGCTGTTTAGTACAGCCGTCATGCCTTCGTCTCGCTCTTGCTGAGAAACCGGGCCCATGGAAAGCTTTTGCATCTGTCCCTTGAGATCCTTCTCGAATGTTTGAATCTCAGTGACAACTTCGCGCCATACTCTGCCTCCGTCTTGCAATGCTGTCTTTTCCCATTCAATAGCTTCTTTTCTGCGTCTGAGATCTTCTCTTTCGTCGCGCCAGTGATCATTTGCCATTTGTAATGTCCTTCTCTTGGGGGTTAGAGCGTAGAAACTCTCAGCACTACCACCACTTCCCTCGACGGGGTTACGTGCTATCCCAGTGCTGGCCTGGACGATGGGTGGTCGTGCCAGAAATCGCTTGATATCCTTGTCGAGGAGGTCGAAGCTGGCATTGTAGGAGCTTAATTTCGATTGCACGGAGTTCTCCAACTGCTGTGCTTCATCGGTGAGGTGTCTATGGCGGGCTTTCATCTCGAAGAGCCTGTTTTCTAGTTCTCGGATCTGTGTGTCCAATTCGTTTGCTTCGGCGCGGAGGTGACCGGCTGATTGAGCGCCGGTCTCAGAAGTGATGGAATTAATTTCACTTTGAATTCCTTCGCGCTTGGACATGAAAGCTTCCACACGCTTCAACGCATCTTCTCGTTCCTGGACTTGCGTCTCTAGAATCCTTTCCTCTTCCTGCTTGAGAGCCGCGAAGTCGTGCATGGAGCGGGAGAGACCTCTTCGGGCACCACGGAGAGAGATCCTTTTCTGTGGTGGTTGCCGGATAGGTATGGTGGTTGGTTTGCGGGGAGTTGTTGCAGATGGTATTGTTGGCGTTGGGGTAAGGGAGCCATTGGAAGAGATATCGTCTTGGCCATTGCTGGATGTGAGACCAGCGAGGAGGGCTTCAGACTGTGCATCAAGGAGGGACTGGATGGTACGCTGGAGGGATTTGGCAGCACGGGCGACGGGAAGGAGAGGATCCGCATGGTGAGCTAGGGAAGCCGAGACAGGAGCTGGTAGTAGGACGGTGCTGCTTGATGCGAGAGGAGAAGGTGAAGATTTGGCTGGAGGAGATGGGGTAAGGGAAGGGGAGCGAGAGCTGCGTCTGTCATGTTGGGGGAGGAGTGGGCTTGAGGGGGGAAAGATACGTTCGAGGAGGGCGCTTTGCATAGTCACCGTGGGATTTGCCTGGATAGACTCTTCAGGACTCATGGTTTTGATGGAAGAACGTAAGAGGCTTCGGAAGCAACGCCTGCTATCGAGAACAGATTCAGATTGCACGTTCCGAGTCATGCAGCAGACATCTTCAAGAACAGTGTCACCTGGAAGCAAAACCAGATCTTGGCAGCGGAAGAACAACGTGACGCTCCTCACGCGTTGCTCTCACGGGTTGGCCACCACGAAAGTAGTTCGTGAGACAAACGGGATGGCTCAATATTCTTCCTTTCTGATTCTCTACTTTACATTCGCTTCCCTATCAAGCATACTTGGGGATGTGTAAATTCACGATACTTGTTTGAAGGGGCACCAATGTCCCATCTGTTCATGAGATATTCACGCATCAATGAAACATCACCACTCAGCCGAACTCGCTAGTCTGGCCCTTTGAGGCCGAATGCCATATACCTTTCATAGGTTAAGCAGGTTAGAAGAACTTCGCCCGAGCTGGAAGCACATGCGTGCATTATCCCGAGCTTACGCCTTCATATCTGATGAACGACACGGATGGGAATCTACAGCGTGTTCCGAGATAAGAGTTTTTGACACAATGGACTATAGGAACAGGAGAATATTCAGACGTGCGTATCGTTCGCCCACCCGAAGAGGACGTTTATTACGGATTCTTCGAAGCCAAACACACCACCCACTACTTGGACGACTACCTGGAGCAGCATAGCTTGGCTGGTCAGAGCTTTGCGTCAAAGGATTAGATTCGGCTTCAAAGTTAAAATGGTTAGGAAGCTGAAGCAAACATGGGTTGTCTCCGGAGAAGAAAGTACCAAAAAAGCGAGTACCTTTCATGCTCCGAAGGTCATTGTGGCCGCCGCGCTCAAATCTGCACCAGACCTGCCCCATCTCCCCAGGAGGAGAATTTTGGACCGCCAGTTGTGCATCAGGAGAGCTTTGGGCAACTCATAGCACTTTCTCCGACAGACTTTGAGCGCGTTACCGTCCTTGGTGCAGGTAATGTCGGCAGCTGATACGGTCTATGCCTCGGTCAAGGCGGGAACTTCTGCGTCGTGGGTCATGAGAGCACCTAAAACTGGTCCTGGAATCTCCCTCCCTCCCAAGGGTAAGTGCTCGTTCAAGAACGCCTTTGAAATAGCATCCACCAGGGTGGCTTCTTCACTATCGCCTTCAATCCTCAATCCAGACAATTGGTGGACTCGCTTTCTACATGGGACCAACCGGTTCAGGAAAATGGTGGACTCGACCTAGGATAGGTCTGACCGGGAGACTCGTGAAGGCGCAGACTTTGATGGGAGACCAGGGGCGCTGGAAGGGTTTAAGGAATTGAAACCCAATACACTGTATGTCACCTCTTTTCGCTCTGGAGTTGATTCACAAATTTACTGCTCGAACTGCTCCTAATTTGTTTACACACCTCTACTGCCGCTAGTCCGCATCTTTCTTCTCTTCAGCTTCCCCACCCCTGAGCTCCATCATGCTGACTCTTCACAGACCGTTTTGGCAAAACGGAACAGGGAGTCTCCTAAATCGAGCAGATTTCTGGAATACTATTGCGCACAACGTTCGCATTTACCACGATGACATCCTTCAGCTCGACAACAGGCTGGTACATCTAAGGGGGGGAGACGAGATTCCTACCGATGGTCCTTCTCTGTAGTACGGGCTGAATACGTCATCCTTCGGCTTCTTCGAGCCAGTCCCCGTCGTCAAACTTGGCCTTCCCCATCCTTTCAAGGACGAGCCAGTTGCTATCGAGGATAGCTGGACGCGACTTGAGAAGTAGGCTGATCAAATAGTCCTCGCAAAGGTCCCGCAGCTGGCGAATCCTCCAAACAGTCCCTCATAAGCCAGTCCATATCACGCCGTATCGTCTATACCACGGCCTTGCCCTATTCGAAGACGACTCGATCGCATCTGTCGGCTATGTCTCGTGCGCAAACCATTTCAAAGGGCTTGAATGTCAGGCGGTCTGGGCAACAGCTTTCTTGGACAAGCAGCCTACCCTGCCTTCTATTGAGGAACTACAAGAAGACGTTGCTCAATTGACTGCCTGGTGTCGACGGAGGTATCTATCCCAGAGACAGCTGGGAGATTTTTTGCCCTTCGAGTCAATAGGTCACACAGATAAACTCCTTCGAGAGCTCGGCTTGTCATCACATCTAAAGGGCTGCTTGAAAGACTAGTCACTTTGAACAAGGTACGTCCCAGGACTTGGTTGGCCTAAAAGACGAATATCTTGCGAAGTATTGCCACGACAGGATGAAGCCCGTGAACGGGAAGCGTGATGTTTCAGCCCTGTGATCGTTGCAAACCATCCTTGGCCAAGCTCGTTAAAAACTTAATTATATTTGTATTGAAGTGCACATGCTACAAGACTGAGCACAGAAGATGATATACGATAATTGTCTTACTACAACGCTTATTCCAATCTGCATACGTTCAACATTTACAGTATGCATGCTGCTGACGTACCTTGCAGAGTGGACGGAATCTGTTGCCGGTCTCCACGAAAACTGGTTAGATATCCACCTCGGCAATAAAAACAAAAGGCGGCATGAAGTCACGTGACCACGAGGTGCAACGGTTGTCAAAGATCGCCAGAAACAGCGTCAAGATGTCCCAGAAACCAGAGATGTTTGGCAGAGAGGTAAGGGTGCACACTTGATTGAAGGTCGAGGGTTTGAACAGAGTGTGAAGGATTTGGGGGGACTGCGGCCCGATCTTGTGCTATGCTAGGCCATTCCATTTCAACTCATTCCGACTGCTGATGCCCGACTTAACGACGAAGAAACCATAAAACCCAGGGAACCCGTGAAGGAAGGAAGAGTGGAAGAATAAAAGCGGTGTCTCCAAATTCTGGCTGGCTCGCATCGTATGCAGGAATATCAGAAGAATGCAAATGCACAGCGGCAACACCCACAAATATTGTTACCATTTCCCCTTGTCCATACCTCCATCCGCGGCGTCTCTCGTCGCAATCAAACCCCGCGAAGCAGAAGGTCGCCTCCCATCCTCATAATTCGATTCAATATCACCTCCCCATCCTCAAAGTCCCCCTCCGAGCCAAAATCCTCACGTTATCCACAAATCCCCTGACGAGATCCTCATATCGACTCGGTCTCCCCTCCCTTAAGTTCGCCAATTCCTGTCGTATTGTCTCGGTAGAAATCTCGATTTCGAGCTCGTGTTCGCGTCTTGAGGACTGAAAAACACAATAAAGGTTAGCACACGACGTGTCAGGACAACACCGAAATCCATCCATTGGTGTAGACGGAAACAATGTGTTACATACATTAGGATAGGAAACCTGTGTCAAATCGATCTGATACGCGAGATGGCGATAAGACACCCGATCCTTCTCCCTATCCCCACTTCCGGCATCATTAACTTTAACAAGCACATCATCAGGCCCATCAAAGGGACTTTCAATACTGATACTGATCCTCCAGTCGAACGCGAGAGAGGGAGCATGAACCTCGAAATCTGCAATTCGCGATTTGATGATTCGGCGTTTGACTACCGGAGGCGCGCCGGTTGCACCGGGTGGCTGCGACATGGTGATACGGACGCGAGGACGGTGTTTCGGGTTCAGGTAGGCGCGGATAGAAGGGAGGAGGCTGGCTTCGCCGGCGGCGGTGAGGGAGTAGAAAGTGTCTGTTTCACGGGGGTGGTCGTAGAACATGGGGGTTCGTGGTGGTTGTTGGGATTCGGCGCAGAGGGCGTTGAGGTAGGAATTTAGGGCTCTGTGTTGCTCCTGAAGAACGGCGTAAGTAAGAAAGTCAGTAATGGAGCAGGGCAAGTTTCAAGCAGTGATTGGAATAGCATTAGGGGAGTTCCATATTAAATAGGAAGAAATACTTACGACATTCATGCTGGACTCGAAACGAGTCGGGGGACCAAACTTGGTCTTGTCGAAAATTGTCTCAGTCATTACAGGCAGCCTGATTCTTCTGCCTTCCTCAATGTTGTGAATTTCTCCTAGCTTTGCTTCAATTTCGAAAACGGCGCCATCCGTGGGTGTATCTGCGGTGCCGATGGTGTTGTAGATCATATCGCAGATGTGACGGGTCAATTCTTCGTAAGGCGTGGATCCCATGATGGAAGGCTCCCAATCGCTAGGTTCAACCGGTGCGGGAGCTGCAACTGGTAATGTCTGCACAGGTGGTGCGTGACCGACATTCCCATTCAGAGACGCGTGCCCATTGATCGAAGGCGGTACATGTGAAGCTGATCGCACACTCTCTTTCATGATGAATCTGAGCAGTGGTTTGTTTGGTCGAGCAGTACGTGCAAAGATGGGAATCTCAGTACGCTTTGACCTTTTCCGAGGAGGCTGAGGTGAAGATGAAGAACCAGATATGGCGCTTGCAGCTCTTTTGAGTGCTGGTTGACGCTGGGCGGCGGGGCTGGATCTGGCAGGCGGCATTGCACTATTTGATGACGGTGTAGAGTGTTGGGTTGGTAGTCTGGGGCTCTGATAAGGTGAAGAGCCGCGGTCATGATCTTTTGGTGTTGCGGAAGATGACGAGGTTACACCGTCTAATCTAAATTCAACGGATGATACCAAGCGCGTGTGATCTGCACCTAGATGTACTGATAGTCTAGGTGGAGGAGGTGTCATTCGCGGCCACAAATTTTCCACACTTGCTTGTCGAAGAGGTGACGGTTGGGGAACAGTCTTCGGACTGACGCTCATACTCTTCTCGCGCTCTCTGTCATACGAATATTGCCTCATCGAAGAATCACGACTTGGAGTTCGCTGGTGATGAGACATGGTTCTATCGCTGTGATCATAGCCATATTGTGATCCTAAGGAGCCGCCAGAATGTGTTTTCACATGTTCCAACCCGAACGATGCTGCTCGTTGCGTTCCTTGTGGTGAACGTTTCTGGAAAGGTGCTGGTGGACCTAGCGGTGTTTGAGGGATAGACGGATGCGAAGCGTGTGGAGAGAATTGACGTGATGCCGAAGGTAGTGGCCCATTCAGCGGGATTGGGCTTTCTCGCGGGACGCCAAAACTGGACAGCGAGGCACCCCCAGGGAATCCAGATGGTAGGCGTTGTTGTTGATATGGCTGAACTGGACCTTGGTCTGGCACATGTGTAGAAGGTGACGGGACAAAGGATGTAGGGTGCTGATTGTAGTACGGAGTTCCATCTCGTGCCGTCGCCAGCTGGCTTTGCCCAGGACTTAATCCAAAAGCTGAATGTGGTCCGCCACTGTTTATACTGGGAGTAGATGCGAAAGTGTGCTGAGAGGGCGATTGCGCCGAACTGTAACCAGTGCTTGGGGCGCAGGACTCGGGAGGTTGCAGACGCGGAGGCTGCGATGGTCTCTCTCGTTGCGACGCCGGATGCGCCAGAGAAGAAGGGCCAGTGCCACAGGAGGGAGGATAGGTTTGCTGGCGCGTTGGGTGATGGAGAGTTTGTTGCGTGGTAGAAGGGGGTCGAGCCACGGTAGACTCATTGAGCATGGATTTGAGATCCATAGCTGCTGAAGAGGTGAGAAGACTTTTGTGCAACTGTGTTCTCACGGCATCAAATTATCCGAGACAGCTGTCCACTCTTTGAAGCCATGAGCTCCCTCGACCCTGGCGTCGCCGATTCCTGCAGAAGTTTGTGGGAGAGGACCGTGTCTGTCCTTCGGTTCTGCTGCCGCAAGCTCGTTTAGTTGACTATTGGAAACAGCCCCAAGCTCAGTCCAGCTCTTCGCGCGGAGGCGGCTCAAACGCATTCGGTACTGGTATAGAATGGCTCTTGCACGCCAGGTGAATCCGACCACTTGGCCCCTGTTCTTGCAGGCTGCTTCAGGCACAGGGGGACCTAAGACTAATGGTTTAGGCACCCACTTCGGCCCACAGGCAGCAGCCCGAGACCCTGACTCCGCGCCCCATGCGCTACTAACTTAGGAGCGATTTCATGCGTGTGTGCAGGTTGAATCTTGATACAAGCATGTATTTTGGGCTGAGCATGCGCGATAGGCTCCTATGTGACATCTCTGTACCGCCCAGTCCTCCATTCCCCTTGCTGACGCCTTCATGAGAGTCCCCAAGCACATCGTGCTGTGGTCCGCTGGTCACTAC
>JAABUK010007093.1_pt1 | contig 16350 bp, 22 predicted proteins | sample 5559141 | NCBI WGS metagenome assembly JAABUK01 (sample SAMN10711869, study PRJNA513367) | rock metagenome | isolation source: Antarctica rocks | place: Antarctica: Victoria Land, Pudding Butte nord | collected 2016-01-03
TGCGGCACCATCCTAGAACTCGCACTGCTTTGATCGTGTTCAGAACCCCTCACACGCATAGCGTGTGTTGTCAAGGCGAGTGCTGTTTTGTGAATATGATGATGTTACGCATCTCCTGTTCTTAGCAAGCTAGCGACTACTAATACTTGTTTTCGGGAGCTGTCGAGCACAATTTGACTCTTCAAGGTTTATGTGAACTCGTTGTGCTCATCCTCAATCATGCCTGCAGATGCTATGCGAATAGCGCTCTCCACCCCCGGACAGCCATATTCGGAGGCATGTGCTTCATAGAGATCCAAGCGAAGATCGAGCCAGTTTTGTAGGCATAACAGACTCTCACACGGATCACGGTCAGGCTTTGAATGATCACATTGACCAGCATTATCATGATACGATGTAATGGTTATGGACGCTACACACATCTTGCAGTGGCTAACTGATCTTCGTCAATGCAGTTCATGTTACCTTTCAAGATGCCTTTTCGCGGAGAATGTTATACAATATTCGCAAACAACTAATGCCAGACGCCGCTCCTTGCCACGGAGCCTCAAGCGCCTCCAGGACTCCTACAAATATGCTGATATACACAACAAACTTACTATACGTAGCAAATACGACCGCCGTCATCAAGCGCAGCTAAACCCGCACCACTGACGAGCCCGCCAACAGTCCCAGAGCCCAGCAAGGCGGAATATATACCGTTCAGATAGTTGTTGAGATTGACGAGGGCAGTATACGCCAAAGACAGTTGTATGGAAAGCTCAGTACCATCATTAGAGTCTTTGAACGAAGAACACTCGATAGATTCGCACTCTGTTTCGTAACTCAGCCCAGGACTCCAGGAACCGCATCCATTACGCTGCAACACCCACTTGATGTGTACGAGCAAGCAGCTCCTGGTGAATTCAAGTCACTGTGCATAAGGTCGACGCCGTCAGTCCCTCCATTGACGGTTGCGCTTGATGGCGTGGCAGAGAGCAGATTGGACATGTAGCTCCTTGCTGTGTATGATGTCCGGGATTGAGTGACAGGTCATATCTCGTTGTTGGAGTAGCTGAGGCGATTGCGGGATTCGATGATAGACCTGATGCTTCAGCTGAGAGCGGTAATGTAGTTGTAACCGAGACTGAGTTTGCTATGGCTGACAATTGGGCGGATATCTTGGAAGGACAGCAGAGATAAAGCTTAGGCTGTAGGCGAGCTAGTGCGAAGAGATGCACTCGATGAGGGAGTGGGCGTTGCTACAACGGAAGGGATTGTCGCTCAATTATCAGACATGAAGAGAATGTAGAAGTGACATAAAGCCGTCAGCGAGAGTGTGTGCATCTTTGCGGCCAAGAAAATGAGCGGTGTGTATCTGTACAGAGGTTGATTCTGCCAAGTCAAGAGGACCAGGAGGAGGATATATAATCCATTCTGTAAAGTGATATGTAGTTGCAATACGTGCAATACCATCTTTGAAATTCTGAGCCACGATACTGACGGTACACATTTCGAGTTTATAATCTCCGAACCTGTCCAAGCACCACAGATGATTCTCCAAAATGAGAACAAGCAACGAGATCGCAGCTAGCACACGCATAGATCACGGGAGAGTTATAAGTGGACCCAATTGCTGAACAACGTGAGTGGCTGAAAACAGTAGCAAAGGATTGCGGCAACTCCGTGACCTTGCTCTAAGGTATTGACGGATTCGCCTAACGAACAGAGACTGGAATTAGTCAAAGTGTAGCACAATGTCACCACACGAAACCACCACAGCCTTGACCTAGTCTCAAATGGAAGGCTGATAAGCTTACCTTTAGATATTATGGACGCATAAGGGAATCGTCCGCGAGTGCCTAAAACATAACTATTATGTATCTCAAGAGATCAGGGTTTAGCTATGTATGGCGATGATCTGAACCCACTCAGTTGGTGGCCACGGTGGTATCCACCTATTGATGATTTGCATGCCGTCGCAAGTTTTGTCGTGTTTTAAATTGTTTGATTCCATTATATTGTACACAAAGGAATCAATAAAAGGTTTATAAGGAAGCGCTCACTTCGAGAAGAAATGATGGTATGAGACGACTTTCAAAGTCCGCAAGAGCAGGTATGGCCAGAAATGTCGGCCAAACCCTCTGCCCCTACTTCTGACACTGCCCCAATCCCTGACCAACAAGATCATGTACTAAACAGCGGCGGTGAAATTCATCGAAATGATTCCTATCGATCTTTATTAAGAGCGTAGGGGTCAGACACAAATGCCGTCTCCTACTCGATACTTGGGGGCGGAGAAAAGAGCAAAGCCGCTACCGACCCGCCACTGGGGTGCAGAGTAGATCGCAAGCCTCCAGAGCACCAACGCCAGTGATGTCTCGGTCACGAAATGGGGCCTTTCCATCTCAGCTTCCCTCCTGGCATATCCACGACTTTATGTTCCTGCAGATAACCAGGAGACTGATTCTCGGCTAGCCCTATTGGTACGGAGACTTAGGAGCTGTTTCAAGGCTGGGGTGGGACGCTGAGCCTAGTGACATGGTGGTTGACGATTCGCGAAACTCGATCTTTCGCTGGGGAACATGAATTATGACACTTGCGGATTAGCTGGCTTGCGCTGATGGGGCCCAGATGACTGTGACTTTCTCTGATGATCTACAGATGATCAGCGTTGACAAGAAATTTCTTAGACAAACTTGCTACCATACCTCCAAGTGGCATAGAGCTCAGCAAAGTCTTCGAGTATGTACTCGTCCTCGACCACTTTTTCTTATTGCCGCTTGGGGCGCAACATGATACATGTCAGCTGCATCCATTCGGCTCTCTTGATACTCTGCCTAGTCACCCATGCTCTTGCTATTTCGTGCCATCTACCACCAATGGCAGTCCTCTCATCATCACCAAATACATCACCAATTACCAACACGAACGTCGCTATGCTCCGCTTGAAATCATAGCGACCAATTTGATATCAGCATCACCTAGCACCTTTGAATCTGCCGACTGATCGTTCACGAGGTTCGCCAGCAGCTTGCCACCGCTTACAAGCTGTAAGCGATTACGGTTTATGTGTTGTGAAGTCAGTCCACAGAAGTCTATGACGTTCTGGTAAGTCAGCGCTCGCCAAGCAGCCCGAATCGCCCATGAACGTGTGAACGTTGGAGGTTGGCTGGTGGCCTGACAGTCGTAAGGGCGCACCCCAGGATTGCGGTAATTGTTATTGCTGGTGAGCCAACTGTGCACAGATTGTGAGTTTTGTCCATTCATATCCCGTATCTGAAGACTAACTTGGTGCCTAGTCATTCAGAGTCGGGTCAGTGGGAGGAGGTTTGTCAGGAGCTGCGACAACGATTTTCCAACGAGCGTGAGAGGAGTGCCCCACCGTAGTAGTAGAGCAGATAGGAAGGCACTTCTACAATCATCCTTATTATTCATGAGCTGTCTATTGGAAGAAATGGATAGAATTGGCGGTAGAACAACCGCAGTGGAAAATGTAAGTCTTGGCAACCTTCCATGATTCTCTCGCAAGGCTACGGCCGGTCATGTATAACTGCAATACACTGTCCGCCCGGTCACAAAGACCCCACTGACATTAGCTAACTGTCGGTACACTAAGGACACGCGATAACAAATCTCGTCGACCATAATTTCCTCCCCTTCGCAACAACACCATCGCTCACCATTTCTCAACTTTCATCGCTCAACAACCCTCAGCTTCAACGACATCAAAACAAAATCTTTGCAATCACCAACGCATTCTCTTAGACAACGCATACTCAGCTAGAAATGGCATCAAAGGTATGACTGGTGATCCCTGACCGCAACTAAGGTACCTGCTCACACAGACCTAGCGCTCGAATACCGAATTGGAGGAAGCAGCCACAGTGGTCCTTGCAACAATCGAGACCAAACTTGCAGATATGAATGAGATCAAGGAGCTGGTCCACACTCTCTCCGCTCTCATCAAAGAGATCAAACAAGGGGCGAATACCACCACTGACGAGCCCGCGAACGCCACCGAGGGTATTCTTACTGCTCACATATCCCTTGACACTCGGCTGACATATGGCTTCATAGTAGATGAAGAGGATAGTGCCCCGCCGGCGAAGAAGATAAAGCTATCTCGAAAGGACAAGGGTATTGACGGTATGTTACACTTACTACCTAGACTCTCCATTACTACGCTAATTCTTAATTTCAATGAAAGCGAAAGCAGTTAAGGAAGCACTGGTACAAGTCGATGGAATCTACTCGCCTGCGATCGGAGGTTCCATTACGATGCCTAAGCACAAGAACCTCAGCGGCCTGATCATCTGCCCCCGCTGCTCCTATGGGTGCACACGAAAGCGGAATCTTCAGGAGCACTTCCTAAAGTGCATCAGGGACAATGGTAACCCAGACTCCTTACGACACGACTCACATGAGAGCTGGCCGAGGAAAAATCGGGGTGAGGACCAAGAAGAGAAGAACGAGGAAGAGGAGCCGAGCATGGACCCGTTCAACCCTCATTTCGGCTAAGTGTCTCTAGACTGTCTCCGTTGAGACAAAGTAGCTCTTGGAGCTAAAGATTGCTTGCGTTGTCATATTTCCAGGGAGCAAAGAGGGAGGGAGCAGGATGCCTGAGCATTTGAGCTTCTTAGTTCAGATAGAGCCATAAGCCCCAAATGCAAGACTCAGCCAATTCGGCGAGATTCACATATCCACAGGCTACCACTGAATAGAAGATTGGCAGACTCGGAGGACGAGGGTCCCACAATTACTTTTCATTGGCATGGTGGCACACTCAGCCCTCCTTCAGAGGATCTGCAACCCGTAAATCTTCATGTAAATCTTCATGTAAATCTTCACGTGCATCACGCAGCAGCCATCTTTACTCAGTACCCCGATACGCCACATCTGTTGGCGGTGCTCTCCGACGCAAGAGCGATGCAGGTCTATCTTTATAGTCCTGATTGGCAGCCTCTCCATGTCGATCACGTCCAGGGCCCTGACACAAATACTTACTTGTCGAAGTCGTTCATCATCGGCGACGAAAAGATGATCGCTCCTCCTGCTCAAAGACACTGAATGCCTCAGCTGCTGCCGTCCCGTCACAACTTTCCGGACTTACACAGCATCGAATCAGGACGGCGGACGGCGCCATATAGGACTCATTGGGAATCTACCATTGCCGCTTGCCCTTGCTGCATTATCTGCACCGCCGGCCGCTATGCCCGAGTGTTGCCGCAGTCTGTCCAACGCCATATACGGAGGAAACATGAGTATAAGAATTGTGCTGGGCGTAAGTCGTCTTGTTTCATCCTCAAGAAAAAGCCAATACACGTCAGATATCGCTGAGCGCGGCATGGTCGTCGCGGTCTACTAGGATCCAATGATTCCACAGTGTTGAACGAACCGGCATCTGGATGAGCTTCAAAATGAGGGCTTTGGCGCCTTCTATGGGTCTTGATCATAACTTGAGTACTAGGCAGATCTTTAAAGCTTGCTTGTATCTAATGCAAATGCAATATCTGGGCAAACCATCCCACTGCCGCATTCTTCGCTCTCTCCAATCCCTGTTTTTGTTTGAGATCACTCTGATCACCCCTCGTCGAGAATCCGTGCTTCAAGCCCGGAAAATGCTGATAGTCGCACTCGACGTTTAAAGTCGGAATTACGCTGTTGGCATGTGCTTTGAGCTCGGGAGTGAACACGGGGTCATGCTCGGGAGCTAGAATCTGCACAGAAACGGAGATTACGTCGATTCCCGCCTTGGTCAGAAGAGATGGATGTGCAGTGGAGATACAGTCAACGAGATTTTGGCCTTGCTCTTCGTCAGTTTTGCAATCTCGGAGACGTTACTACAGAGACGAACCTTTGGTACCCAGCCGGAAGACAGCCCATCCACCATAACAGAACCCAATAACACCAAGCTTCCTGAATCCATGTTCCTGCTTCAACGCCTTGGCACATCCAGAGATTTTGGGGTAACGCTTCTCTTTTGAGTTGCGGTCGAGGAAAGCCTTCATGTCAAAGGACTTGAGTTTCTCTGGGTAATCCATAGTCTCGACTGAAACCACCTCGCCGTCGAAGCTGCAGATCAATCAGTCTTCTATATCATGAACCATCGTTTGGGTCCATGAAGGGACATCTAGCAGCAAGCGCCACTCACAAATCTGGCATGTAGACTGTAGCATCAGCTTCCTTGGCGTAATGGTCTGCTAATAGCCGAAGATTGGGAAGTGTCCACCCGAGTATGTCGTGAACAATCATGATTGCAACCTGGATCTGGTCAACTTTACTCCATTGATTTCGTAGTAGATGCGCAAAGACCTCTTTATTAGAGCCGGTCACGTATGTATCATTTCCAGCAAGCTTGGTTTCCTTTCCCACAGGCTTGCCCTCCCATTTGAAGCCCGACAGGCAGCATTGAGACATGATTGCTGTTTGATTAAGTGGATCTAAGGCTGTCTGCGATTGTATGGGGGCATATGTTGAGGTAGAGGATGAAGGTATCTTGGAAGGAATATCAATTTGCGTAACCCGAGTTTTTAAGCCTCAGAAAGTCGGTCATTCTTCACATACCTCGGAGTCCGAGATTGTTAAGGTTGAGCGTGCCGATTTCCTCAACAGTAGGGTATGAGCGGTCAATATTGCTGATTGCTTGCGAATTCAGCATTTTTAATGCGGTGGTTGAGAACATTGTACGACATTTCATTCCCTGGCATGCCATCTCATTCGTTGTCTTAGTATCTTTATTTCTACCACGAACTTTCAACACAATGCGAAGTATCTGGTCGACTGATTGTAATCGACAAGCGATTGAATCTGCCTGGCAGTCAGTGGGGCGTATCTTCGTCCTGGTCGAATTGCTCCCTCGCCTAGGGACTTCTTAGCCCGATGATTTCGCTCTTGTAGAAGAAGATGACTGTGATTGGCACAAGCAAAACGGCAATGAAGCCTAGCAGAGAAGACGCCCACTCTTAGTCCAGCTTCTTGTTGTACATCTGAGTTGCGAACAGAGGAAAGCCAGCTCCAACAACACTGCGTACCAGGATGACGCCTGCAAGTACTGAAGCGGAATACGTCTGATAGCTGTCAACCACATAATTCAGGAAACTCGGAGTGATGATATATACTCCTGTACCAAAGAATATGGACGCGATGACGGGTATAATCCAATGAATGGTGGAATAGTTCGTCCAGCCAAACCAAAACAAGTTGACAGGAATGAAGATGGCACCTACGTGGGCCATCCACATGCCTGCTTCAGGCACCCTCTTACCATCGTTCTGAGCTACTTCACGCAAGTAGTACCGTTCTTGGAGCGGATAGAAACAAAAGGCGGTTATGGGACCAACCGTGAGCCCGGGGAATGGAAGCCCTTGCTCTCCAGGGTTGAAGTCGTGGCGTTTGCCAAGTCCAAAAACTAGAGGAAAGGCTTCATTGAAGAGATACACTAAGCCGTAAAGGAAGCCATTGTAGATGGTAGCAAAGAACGTGATGGCTTCTGTGAACAGGAAGTGGAAGGGTCGAGTAAGAGTGAGGGCGAATAATTTACGAAGGCCGTTGCGCTCATCGGCGTTGGCATCGATAATCGACTCTGCTGCCTTCAGGTTTCCCTTCCTCATTTGCTTGCGGACGCGCTTGGTCTTCCTCTGCAGGATGATAGTGTGCCGTGTCTCCGGCATTGTAGCCACAAGCACGATCCAAAAAGCGCCAGTGGTAGTTAATAGCCAATGAGAGATGTAATGCCAACCTGCAATTTGCTTAATATAACCACTTCGACCAATGCGACTGGCGGACCGAACGTGCTGCTGAGTCCATAGACCGCCATCGGGCCGCCACTCTCGTTTCTTTTCTATATATCGCTCACAGTACCTCCAGTGTTGGCCAGTGGAGCCCCTCCAGCAAAGCCACCGATGAACCTGCACACCAATATGGTTCCAATATTTGGTGCCAGCGCGACAAGAAGCTGGAGTGTGAAAAGTATGAAGCGCGAGATTACATAGACTGGTGGGCGCCCAAAGTAGTCAGACAGTGGAGTGATTAAGACTGGCCCCACGGCGAAGCCTAAGACATATATTGAGAGAGCGAGCGTGCTGGATTTCCTTCGCGCCTGAAGATACGCTGCCGGCTCACACACGTCTTGCCAAAAATCAGTGACCACAATCCAAAAGGGAACAAAGTGAAGAACATACGTGACGACGTCGAGCATACTCGCGGAACAAGTGATATGTGGGTTGTCCTTTGTCATCCGGAGCAAAAGTCAAGGAGACTGGTAGTGTCTCAGTTGGATTTGCTCTGGCTCTTGCCAAAATTTCTTCTTCTGAAAGCGCTAGCTTCGAAGCTGCATGGCCAGTATGTTTCAAAGCCTCTATATCGTCCTTCTCTTCCGAAAGTGGAGAATGAGTACTAGAGGATGAGTCTTCTGCCCGAAGCCCGGGATTCCCGGTATTCATGTTGCTCACTATCTTGCTACGGACTGTGTAATTGTAAACCAGGCGTACAGCGATGCAGAGCGTATTAAGCCTAAATGTTGTCCCGCGTGAGAAATGAAAGGCTAAGGTATGTATGATGTCAATATCTGCGATGCCGGCGGCTTGACTGGCAAGCTCAGCCCAAATCTGTCATGATATTCGACCAGATGCGACGCGGCGACAACATCGATCCTCTCACGCTAGCAATTGCAGTCAATCACAGCCGTCGAAGACTCGTCGTTTGATCCTGGAGAATTTCGTTTCTTGGGCAGGATTGCGCTAACATATATTAGAGCTCATACCCACGCTATCGCCAAAATAATTTGCAATGAGGGGGAGGGACCGTCCCCCCCCCTCTCTACCTAGTCAGTATCGAAATGAAGGCACATCAGTTTAGCATTGCTTTTCCGAAGCTAATGCGCTGAGAGCACTGATGGCTACAAGTTGTGATGGAATTGTTTGTAGGTAAGGCGCCAAATATATGCAAGGAAGAGCACCAGTCGTTTCCCTTCACTATTACGCATGCTCTGTCCCCACCATATGCTGGTTCTTTTCTCCACCAAAACCACCTTCAGCAACTACCGTAGCCTCAAGGCTGGCCTTCTGTTTGTCAGTCGCATCTTGGAAATGTACAATTACTTCGTCTCCAAAGCGTCCGTTGATCTCTTCTAGGGACAAGCCTTTGGTCTGGGGAAGATTTCTTGTCAGCTTTGCTTTCGCTCTTCGCATTCTGTATGTCCAACTCACCTCCGGCAACCAGAAGTGGATAATCACGATGTTGACAAACGTCAGGCATACAAAGATCAAATAGTACTTCCACTGGATGTTGGCGAGAGCCGTAGGACCAGCTTCAACGTACACCAAAGTCGATAGGAAAGTTCCAACAATGGACCAGGCCATTCCTTGGGATCGAATGTGGGTGGGGAAGATCTCGCTGCAGTAGACATAAGACACAACGTCGATTCCGCCCCCGTAGAATGAGATAAAGCAGAACGTGAAGAAGACACCGAGGGAGTTTCCAGCTTTGTCGCTCGTGCCGGCAAATCGAGCCACCATTGCCGTTTCCAAAGCAAGCGAGACCATGCATCCAGACAAGCCGATAACTACGACAGGTATCAGCTCAACCACTCCGAACTTTACACAAATCATGAAGAGCCTACTAAGAAGAGTCACGCGGCCAGCTTTGTCCATGACGAAGGCCCCGAGGAAATTGGACATTGCAGCAACCGTCACGTACGCCGCTCCAAGGATCAGTGGGATGCCTCCAGTCTCACCAAGATTTTTGTATAGTTGCACGACATAGATGTACACAACCATAGCACCGGTTGTCTGGGCTGCGTATTGCACGAAGAAGCCCATCCACATACGCTTTCGATACGATGGCTTCGTAAAGAGCTGGCGGTTGCCTCCTTGATCCCAGGCGAGAGCGTCATTCCGGGCCTGTTGTGTCATCTGGTAGAATTCCTCCCGGGCGTACATTTGCTCGCCATCATCAGAGCTTCCGTGGAGCTTGGAGATGATGGTCCAAGCCTCGTCACTCCGATCCCGTGTCAAGACTGCGGATCGTCAGCAAGGTGCTCAGCAGAAGGAAGGCCGATTCTTACGCCAACGTGGAGACTCGGGTACCCAAGGGCTGCATGCGAGCAGAGCTAGTGGTGGCAGACACGAGAGAGAGATGGGGAATCGCCACTGGAAGGAGGGATTGCTGGAGTAAAAGGTTCCGACGCCGACCCAGCCAGCAAGCGCATATCCAGTAACGATCCAACTTCCGTGCTGGCCGACCAGGAAGCCTCGAGCGTTTGGGGGGGCTGCAAGCCATGACTTAGCGACAACCTTCTCGAAATCTTTGCTCTGATACTTACAGATCTCGGCCTGGTAGAGAGGAATGAGAACAACCATCATGCCGATTCCCCAGCCTGCAATGAACCTCGCGACGAGAAACATGGCGATATTCACAGAGCCGGTCTGCAAAGCGGAGCCGAGGATCGATATCAAAGCCGCCAGATTCATAGTCTGCTTTCTACCTCTCGCCTCGCTCATCCATCCCGTAGTCAAGGCCCCGAAGACCCCACCGGCAGAGAAGATGCCATTGATGGCCCCAGAAATGGCATTCGCGTAGGAGTCATTGCTGCCCAGACCAAATTTGGCGATGAAGCCTGGTTGGCCTAGAGTGTTCGAGATGACTGAGTAGGTGTATCCAAAGGTCAGACTCCCAAGGGTCAACACCAGGATGATGCGGATATTGTATGCGGTGTACGTCTTCGCCATGATGAAGGTGGCCAGTCTTGCTTCAGCTGATTCCAAGTATTGGAGCTAGAACTACAGACCATCGACCTGCGACCGATATATGACCCCGACACAGCCACCTGGGCTTCGATGAAGAAGCCGATCATCGCCATGCCACACGACTCGACCCCAGGAAGTTGAAGCATTCCAGGGCGCTTCTCAAGTCTGGTACTGTCAGATCGACCGCGTGTTGCCCGGCAATGTGCGGGGAAAGACAGTTGGGAGGGGTAGGACACAGCCGAGCGGCACAAAGAAATCCGGAGTGTTCTCCGGCTGATCTCCGGCTGATCTTTGCTGATCGCCCCACTGTTGCCCTAGGCTGCGCTATAGCCGTACTCCGCTTTCTTTGTCTAATATCGGCTATGTCATAGTAGCCAGCCTGAACGATGAACTTCGTTCCATTCTTCCAATAGCCTGATCTCCTCACAACCGCTTGCCCATCTTGTTATCGGCAATGTATGAGAATGTCAAGCCCCAAAGAGCCTCTGCGAAAGCCGAGAGAGCGTGCACCGATCGCTTGCCAATCATGCAATAGCAGGCGTGTCAAGTGCAACGCCGCTACTCTCGGCTTACCGTGCTCCAATTGTCAGCGTGCTGGAAGGAGAGGGTGCAAATTAATCGAGTCGAAGAGGGGCAGACGGAAGTCGGAGGCTACCAGCAGCGCTCCAGCAGCGGGCTCGAATCCAGCACTTGCTGGTATTGACAATATTCCGAATGGAGCCATGGTGGGAAAGGATGGCCAAGACAGGTATCAGGAGGAGGCCTCCGGACCAGACAGCAGTCTATTTGCTGCTAGGAATATAGCAGAGGCTATAACCAAGGATGTTGGTGCTATGACTCCTAATACGGCTCCAGAAGAAGACTCTACCGGCGGTGAGCCGAAAATTGCGGAAAGCCAAGAGCAAGATGGAGGCGAAGGCCCAGAGATGCTCTACGCCCAAATGCTCGAAACCGACAAATCGCGTAGCAAAAAGCAACAACGCAAGCTGATGAAACCTGGAGGCCAGGTTGTCTACTTGGGGGAGACGTTCAACTTGACGTACCTCCTTCATCATGACGAGCGAGAGGACTGCAAAAGGCTTCACTACCCGCTTCCGATTGAGGTTGCGAAATCCAGCATTTTCCCAGAGAATGATTCGGATGATGGAAGAAATCTTTTGCAATTACAAGGTGCTTTCGATGTTCCCAGTTCGCGTGTCTGTCTGGAACTATTCAATACCTATTTTGAATATGTTTCGCCTCATTATCCCATAATCGACCGTGGTCTGTTTCTCTTCCAGTATGCAATTCCTCGAAGTCCGCCCTCGTGGCTCCTTCTTCAAGCTGTCCTATTCATGGTGGGTAGTTTTTTGCTCCCATGTCCTCTGGTTACTCTCAAATTTGTTTTGACCCATTACTCTGCTGACTACTAGCTCACAACAGGCGGCCGGACATTGTGAGGAGGCTCTTCTGAAGGAGGCCGGCTTTGAGTCGAGATATGATGCTAGACTCACCCTATTCAGGCGTACAAAAGCATTGTACGACGCCGACCATGAGAAAGACAAAGTCACAATAATCCAAGCAGTCTTTCTGATGAGTTTTTGGTGGGCCACCCCTGTCGATTCCAAAGACACATGGCATTGGCTTGGCATCGCCAACAGCCTGGCTCTGACGATAGGAATGCATCGGTCAACCAAAGACTCTTGCATGAGTCTCAAAGACCAACGCTTATGGAAGAGGATCTGGTGGTCGCTGTTTACAGAAGATAAGCATGCAGCAGCAGCCCTAGGCCGCCCAGTCCACATCCGTCTCAGCGACTGCGATGTTGAGCAGCTTGAAGTTTCTGACTTCGACGGGGAACCCTCTGGTTTCGGAAAAAGTTTCAGTGCGGGTATACCCAGGGTCCTAATTACCTATCCGATTTTTTTGACAAGCTTGTCCAAAATTGTGGAGCGAATCATTGAGAAATCGTCTCCGACAGCGCAAACCAATACCCCGGAGCTTTGTGAGGGTATGCTGCAAGTCTGGGAGGCTGGTCTCCCGGATCTGCTCCGTCTAAGCTCCGAAAACGATACAATATGGCCGAAAATGCTATATATCGCAGTATGGTAGGTCATACATATCACAAAGTACTTCCATAATGCTCCAATTCGGGCTGACACGCTCCAGCTGGTTCAGGATCCTAGCTCACCGTACTCGAATCCCAAGAGACCCATCGACCCCCTCTCGAGACAACGCACATCAAAAGGCTATGAATGCAGCAAACCAAATGGTCCGCATTGTCGAAGACCTGCTTGCTTCTGGCCAAATTCAACACTGTCCCATACATATTATTCCGGCATTGTTCGCTGCAATGAGCATGTTTGCTACAAAAGTTCGCTCCGGCGACAAAGTCTCGCAGCAGCTAGCCTATGTGAAGGTCAGATTATGTATGATTGCGCTGCGAGAACTACAGAGCTCGTGGCCCGTGAGTGGGTGGATATTCCTGCTTTTCGCCAAAATTGTGAGAGGGATTCGCGATGAGGACGATGTCACGCCAGATGCACGAGCTTCCAACCAGCCCAATACTCGACCAACCAATGAAGAAGCACGTGAACATCGAAGCAGACAAAATCTTGGGGCTCAAGTAGCTCCCCAAAGTCAAAACAACGGCCATGAACAGCAGTGGCCTCCTTCCCCGTTGCCGAATGCAGGGCTTCCAACCGGGTACAACGCTCCCAATTCGACCATGTGCGAGCGCTTGGCTACGCCAAATATTCAATTCAATCCGATGCCGCTCGATCTCTCCATGGATTGGAGTGGTGTACGGGACGAAGACCTATGGCTTGTGCCCGGGTTTGATTTCTTGGGAGACATTGCCTAGCGGAAACGAATTTGGTGGCTTTTCAGGTGCTTGACAAACAGATCCCATCTCAAGCCCGATCTTAGTGCAACGCAAACCAAGAATCACCGCTCTCTGCAACGTGTGCTTCATCTTCGAGATTCTGCGCCAAGTCGAGTAGCCGAGATGTGTCGATCACGGTTATTTACCATAGCAACTAGCCTCGAACTCACCACTCTCGTGACCGCAGATCATTGAGTAGTCCCTCTTGACGTATCCAGCATTTGTGCGATTTCATGTCACCGCCAGCTGCTACAGGCGTTGGCATGCCAGAGATGAAAACAAACGAGATAACCCAAAAGCCTGCTGCGGACACAGACAGTGTCAATTGCTTCAAGCATGCCCCACAAAAGCCCCTCCCAGACTTTAAAGACCTTCCCCGGGTCGCAGGCATGCCCCCGACCTGTGCCTGGGGCCTCTTCGACACCCCTTCCTCCAGCCAGCCCGACGAGATCGGCACGCTCAACCTCCTAACGCCAGAACGCAAGATTCGAGCCCGGCAAGAGATCCAATATGGCATCAGCGTGGCCATTAATTGGTCTCTTGACAATTGCCAGACGCCGCATTCGGGACGTATGAGGCCTGAGCATCGGATCAAACGGCTACCGGACTGGGTGGGCCATGATGACGAGATTCGGATGAATACGCAGAGTGGGAGCCAGTGGGATGGGTTAAGGCATTGGGCGCATCAGCCGACGGGATTGTTCTACAACGGAGTCCAGCTCAAAGACATCATGGGCCCCGAATCTTCGTTACGAAATGGGATTGATCAATGGTCTAAGCACGGCGGTATCGTCGGTCGTGCGATCTTATTGGACTATCTCTCTTGGGCAGAATCGCAAGGCATCAACTACTCGTCCATTGAGCGACATACCATATCCGAGAAGGACCTCGAAGCAGTGGCAGCGTGGCAAGGGACGAACTTCGAAGTTGGCGATATCCTGCTTGTGCGATCCGGTTTCGTGAACTGGCACAAGAATGCCTCAGACGCAGAGCGAAAAGTAGGTACCGCCGACGGGAAAGCGTGGGCCGGAGTCGAAGGTACAGAAGCCTCGGTGGAATGGTTTTGGAACCATCACTTTGCTGCTGTTGGTGGGGATGCGAATGTCTTTGAGGCATGGCCAGCGAAGGATGAGCGGTATCGTCTGCACGACGTGTTTTTGGCGATGTGGGGCATGCCGATTGGAGAGATGTTCGATTTGGATGAATTGGCGGAGGTGTGCAAGAGGCATCAGCGGTGGAGTTTCTTCTTTACCAGCGCGCCGTTCAATTTTCCTGGGGGCGTTGCGAGTCCGCCGAATGCTGTTTGTGTCTTGTGATACATGATGACGGAGATGAAGATGCATGCATGAAATACAGATGTCGGAATACGTAGAGATGCAGTGGTATATATATTTGACATCGCTCGGACGCTATCTTTTCTAGTCGTCCGAAGAAAGCTAAGAAATTGGTTGGTGTCCAGCACCAATGTTGCAGGCACGACTCGTCAAGAAATTCGTAGACGCAGTTGTCAAAGCTGCTTAGCATTGGCAAGGCTTCATGTCAATGAAGCTCGTAACAAGGATTCCCAAGAATGTCCCGCAAGACGTCAGAGCAGCTTTATACCGTCGCTCGCTCCCTGCGTCCGTCTCGTCCGGCCATCAGCTATGACTCCCACCTCTTTCCTCAGCACCTCAATAGCTATCCCTGCTATCCCTACTCAGACTCCTTCTCCAATCACCACTTCTCCTCTCATTCTTATCCTTCGCATACTTGTTCCCTACCAGCCCTCCAATAATCGCCGCTCCCAACGTCCCCACCCCAGGTTCAATCAGCACGTCGCCTATCAGCCCTCCAAGCCTAACAAAGTCGGAAGCATTGCTCGCAGAGGCAAAGCGGCAGGTGGTTTTGGCCCAGACGACGTGCAAACGGTACCAAGGCCAAAATCGAGGCATGCTCAGAGAGCGGGATGTCCTGGGAGCGCACATTTGGGGGGAGCGCACAGTTCGTTAAGGTGCCAGCGCACGATTCGGGATGCTAAGCCACTTAGATTTGTATGAGGTTTATACTAAGATCTAAGTAACTATCTATCGACTATATTACCGTCGCCACCATAAATACTAAGCGCGGTATATTATTATTATATATATAACTGTCGCTTTCTACTTTGTTTTTTACTTCTAAATATCGCTGTCGCTCTTCTACCCTAGTATTTCGCTCTATACTATTAACTAAACTTATTTAAAAATACTACGTTAATAATTATTTACTCCTACGACTCTCGCTCGTTAATATTTATAGCGGCGATAAAGTTATTTTTAAATTAATCCCTTATAGAGGTAAAAGACTCCGCTTTTATTTTTAAAATAAAGTTTTTTATTTAATAAAATTAAAATTTACTTTTAATTTACTTTTATATTTTAATAAATTTAAATTATTACTACCCGAGTATTAATAAAATAAATAAAATAAAAGGGAGTTTTTAATTAAAAACGGGTTTATATAATTATATTTATTTTTTAAATTAATAACGGCGTAGTTTAAATTAAAATAATAGAGGTTATTATTAAATATATAAAGATAGAACTTCGAACGGGTTATTAAGAATATTATCGTTATTCTTTTTTTATTTATACTTTTATTTTTATTTTATTTTATTTTTATTTTTATTTTTATTTTTATTTTTATTTTTATTTTTATTTTTATTTTTATTTTTATTTTTATTTTTATTTTTATTTTTATTTTTATTTTTATTTTTATTTTTATTTTTATTTTTATTTTTAT
>JAABUK010007095.1_pt1 | contig 16350 bp, 25 predicted proteins | sample 5559141 | NCBI WGS metagenome assembly JAABUK01 (sample SAMN10711869, study PRJNA513367) | rock metagenome | isolation source: Antarctica rocks | place: Antarctica: Victoria Land, Pudding Butte nord | collected 2016-01-03
GGGCGCACGAGCAAACGGAGTATGGCAACCACATATGGTGCATCCCAGACTTGGGGCACAGATTCAGCCAGGCTTCAGACACGCAAGCAGAATATATGCGTTTGTGCAGGAGAAAGGAAACAGGTTGATTTGCTTGTGCAGTCAGCACACACAGATGGGACAACATGTGTAGGCATGAATTCAGCGTTTCCAGCATGCAGCAAAGTAGTTCATACAAAATTGCAGTGATTCCTACAAGACTGCAGTGCAAAACATGCAGTATGAACTTCCCATGCATGCGCAGGACTGTGCACATGCACTGCCCATGCATGTGCAGGACTGTGCAACATGCACTGCCCGTACGCTTCCCATCCTACAGACAGGAACTGTAGACTGATTGATACAAAGCTAACACCTGTTCCCACCAATTCTGGCAAGACATCATGCAGTGTGTGCTACCTGTGCAGCTCAAACAGCAGCTCTGGATTTGCCGGCAAGAAGTCAGGATCTACATCACATTCGAGCTCCTCAAAGACGCTTGCTATCTGGCCAGTGTCCAGCATCTGGGTCAGTCTATGCAGCTTTGCATACTTCTGCCTGTGGGGCAGGTGCCTGGGGCATTTGCCAGCACCAGCCCTGGATTGGGGTGCCTGACACGGCCCGCAGTCATCTTGCATGTCCTGAAAGAAGTATGCATGCTTCAGAAGACATGTGTGGCGAACAAGGTGCTGACTGTGTCCATGCCAAAGACAAGGAAGTGTTTGCCAGAAGCAAACAAGCGCAGGGTTATATGGCAGAGCCAAGAAGAAGTATCACTGGAAGCCAGTGCCAGCGTGCAAAGCACAAACAATGACGCAAGTTATTCACGCCTTTGCTGCATATATCTTTCCGTGTTGACCTTCCCCCCTTCCTTGGCCCCACTTCTTCTTGCTCCAGTGAGAATGTAGCATGCCTTGTGTTTGGTGTCAGTGTGACAGAAAGTGGCATATCCTGCCATCTAGGGCTGTTCACAGTCAGGGCAAAAGGGATGTCCTTACACAAAGTAAAATCACAGACAAAAGATGGAATGACAGAGCACTGACCTGCTCGGTGTCATATGCAGGTGGGAGTGGCAAGGAATTGGGGTCATGGGAGGGTTCTGCAGGGGTGACTGGGTGGGGAGGTCTGCCCTTCCAGCAGGGCACTTTGCGAGGAGGGCTCTGCACAGAAGAGCCCCTGTCTTTACTTGCAGGGCCACCTGCACGGCAGTTGACTCAGCATGAATGGACTACAGCTCGCATCTGCAAATGCCTGCATGCCTCACAAGCTGTCTCATCTCAACAGTGATGCCAACATTCGACGGTCTTTGTCATACAGCAAATGCCAGTGCCGCAAAAGCACCTTCAACCACCTTCATGCCCAAAGCCATGACCTCAAACACTTTCGGTCTTTCCACCATGCAAGACAATGATTTCTGCCAGCAATTTAGCAACTTCTGCCACACAACAGCAGCGTACAAAATCCAGGTCAACCCAACTGGGCATGTGCAACAAAGCGCCAGTAAGGTTTGGGGATTTCCGGCAGCTCCATGCAGGAACCCACCAGTGCCTCTCTGTTTCTCTGGGGACACAGAAGACCCCGGCGCGTCTCGCTTCCTGCGACTGCCACTGTGAGGTCTGTCCTGAGTGTGGTCCCCACTGCATGAGGCTCCGGACTGGTCTGACCTGTCTGTGGCCACATCAGCACGTGCCACATCAGCACGAGCCACATCAGCACGTGCTGGTGTACTCTGACTGCTGTTGCATGCTGCTTGACTCCGATCCCTGCAGGCAGCTAGTGGATGGTCTGGAATCATCACAGTCTTGAGGTCAACAGGAAGTTTTGTGCCAGATGTGGCATACGCCCAATGCATGAAGCACCGGGCTGGGTACTAAGGGTTGAGCGCACATGCAGATATGGTACGACTTCTGCTTGACGGGTATCCTTGCAGCCAGGCACAATATGCCTGCATGAGATTGACGACCTTTGCATTTACAGCCAGATTCACTTTGTAGCGGACATCAGCAATCATTGCACCTAGCTATGGCACCCACATGCTCACTCAGGCAGTCATTGCTTGTGGTCAGAGCCAACACAAAGACTGCCCTAACTCAGTTGATGCACCCACATGTCCCCGTACCATGTCTGGTGTAGCAGTTGCACGCAAGGGCTCATATGCAGGACAAGAAGAGTCTCAGCCAGCACGTTGCATGCATACACACACATGCACGTATGCACACACAAATACCTCTCAGCTGTTGTGGCTGCAACATGAGCATGAGCTTTGCTGTGGAGCCTTCTGTTGTCAGCAGCAATTTGCTTCCACTGCTCCTTCCCAGCTGTGTTGTCAGCAACTGCTGCCTCCCAGTGCTTGCTTCCAGTGCTGCCCTCTAGCTGCTTGCATTCAGAAGACTCACTGCCGGCTTGTATACATGCATACTCCTCAGAGTCTGTGAGACTCAGCAAGCCCCTGCACATGCATCAGGTGCCTGTTCATACTTTGGACTGCATGACACTTGACAACCGTAGAAGGTTGATTTGGGTCTTGAGTGGGGGGCAGACATGCACATACATGCACTTCAATTGCAAAGGTCTCTGGTGATTGTACCATACAGAACTGATGTGTAGCATGAGTCATGCTCTGCAGGTGCTGACTGAACCATGGCAGATGCTATGACAGACAAAGGGGGCATGCATGACAGCACAGCTGTGCTTGCAGCCTTGCAAGCAATCTTCTGTCCCAAACAGCACCGACATCAACAGCTGCTCAACAAAGCCAGCAGGAGGTCTCTGCTGAATTCTGCCAAGGTGCTGCAAGCTTGCACATGCAAGGTTTGCTTCCACCTGTGAGGTGTGACAACTTGCAAAAGGTGATACAAGATTACAAAGGCGTTGAGCATCTCCACAATACAGAAATATTTACTGTCTCAGACAGTTCTGAGTATAGATTTCCACTGTAGGGATGACGTGTCTGAAATACAATAGACGTTTCGGGATTGAGAAGAGCTTGAGGGTCTCTCACCTGTGGGCGGCGTACTCCCAAACAAGCTCGTCCACCAGCTTATCATTCACGTGATACGCGCTGAGTTCGTTCTTGAAGGCTGCGAAGAGGTTGCCGCGCGTGTGCTTCAGCAAGTGGGAAGCTGCCTCCCAGGGAATGTCCAGGGCTGTTACCAAAGCCTGCATTCAGCACACACAGATGTACAGACTCTGAACCCCAGGTGCTCTGAAGCTGAGTCCTGACTCTGGAGCACCTGTGCTGCAAAGCAACATGATGCACCATGCAAACCAGTCAGAAGGTTTCCATGGGAGGTCATATCTGCTGTGGCTGCTCAGGTGTGTACTTCCATGAGGCCAGGAATGCTTTCTTTGCCATTTTCACTGGCGAGACAGACAATGACAAGTGAAAAGCTTTTCCTTAAGGAAAGGTTGGGGAATTGGAAAAAATCGTACAAAATCCATACAAGCAATGTATTTTAGATGATCTCTCTCCCTTTTTGGAGAGAAGATGGTGTATTAAACTAAGCACTGCAATGTTTAAAGTCACAGAGCTCAGCAATTCCAACAATGCTGATGAGGTTGCCATATAAATGAGTATATTTAATCACTATATAAATATAATTATTCTATAGCAGCACACCTGTGCATCTTCTACAGCCAGGGGCCAGGGAGGCTTTGCAGCAGCAGCCTGGTCCTCACAGGGCAGGGGGGCCGGGTCCTTGGCTTTGCTTGAGGGCAGCAGCTGCTCTGGCAGCTTCTTGACATCCTCAGAGGCGCCAGCTGGCAAGCAACCATGCATGTGACAGGTCTGATGTGTCAGCAGAAGGTGCCGCAGCAACAAGGAAAGGGTGGCAGGGTATACACCTGCAGTTGCATTTGTAGACCTCAAGCAGCTTGCCCGTGGTCTAGCAATTCATCATCATCGAGCAGCTGGAATGAAGTGCCACAAGGGACAGACATTGTTTGCACAAAACATTTGTGCTGATGGTGGGAGGAGGGCAACATGGCAGCTGTACAGTATCATAGACACTGTCAGGCACCATGCAGTGTGATGAAGGCGTCACAGCAGACCGACCACATACCAAGAAATGTCATTTGGCAATTGCTGAACTGCAGCGATCCTTGTCAGCTTGCCGCCTTTGTGAGTCAAGGTGTGCAGCAACAGCTGCCACTCATTGCCATGCAGAACATCCCAATGACACTGACACTGGCAAGATAGAGAAGGCAGAAGCAAGGGGGACCTGCCTGCTATTTGGCGTAGGGTGCGACACAGCATGCCTGCAAGCTCTGTCCTTGTCTGCAAGGACCAGTCTGCTTTGACCGGTGAGGTCTGCAGCTCTTCCTCAAAGACTAGTAGCAGCATGCTGTGCTTGAATTCGCTGTAAGCTTCTGGGTATGCATTCTCAGCTAGTGATGCATAGTCATGCCTGATACACTCTGCATGCCAGCACATAGTAAGCGATGACGTGCCACTTCAGTCAGCTTGACAATGCACCATGCATGCTGTGTACAGTTGCTGTTGTCTCATGAACAATGCTGATGTGCATGCTGTGCCAGCATTACTGCAGTAGAGCTGGCTGCTGATTCCATAGCAATGATGCTGTTCAAACGTAGCTGCAGTTGCACATGGCTATAGCAACATACGGCTGTCTCACCAAGTGCTTGCTGCTGAGCCTCTGGTGTTCCTTGACGTAAGTACTCCACCACCTCCTGCTTTTTCAGCCGAAAGATCAACCGTTGATCCTATACAGCAAGCAGGCAACTGTCACTGTGTGCTGTATCATGGCTAACATGCTGGTTCTTTACAAGAACGTATTGAACGCAGTAAATGCTATTTGGTTGTACCTTCAGAGCTTCCTGACACTGCAGTGGAATAGCCTGCTGAGCTGCACGCACGTCGCCTGCCTCAAGCAAAGCGCGGACTGATTCGCAAGCTCGTCTGACCGGCAATGAGCTGCTGGCTGGAGCAGATGAGCTCTGCGGCACAACATGCATTGCGGCAATGCTGTAAATCTGCGGTGGGACGATAGACAAGACCTACCTTGTCACTCAACTCCTCTTGAAGCATGTACTCTTCCACAAGCTCGTCTAATACAATCAGATCCATTTCGAGCACGCCCCAAAGTGTAATCTCAGACGAGAGCTCTAGTTTCCGCGCATAAGCGTGAAGATCACCCGCTGGTGCACACCGTTGTGACCTCCAGTCGTGCGTGTATGTGCTCGTTTACCCACAACGCGAATACACGTGCAACTTGCGCTGTCACGGATCCGACGGCGGCAATCGAATAGTTGGGCAACCGAATGCTAGTTGTAACAAGTGCGCTCGCACGTACGTAGCGGTGTTTTGCACAACTCTCGGAAAATGAGTTCGAAGAAGAAGCTTTCGAATTTTTCGAAGAGCGTGACTAAATTCAGTCAGAATTGACTTGCAAAAGCTGCCGATGTGCAGTTGAGCATGCGCTAAGCATCCAAGCTGAGTCAGATGTTCCAGATGAAACAGCAGGTCTGTTGATTGCATGGTGCAGCGTGCGCCTGCACAGATTGCAGAACGGGATACTACGCTCAAGCGGAGACCTGAAACTCGTGCCTCTCGTGAAACAACTGACCGCGCAAAGCGCCAAAGGGTCGATGAGTTTGCAATAGCGCGTACATATCAGCAGTCAGCAGAGGCGCTTGGCAGTGCTCACCGACGGTCCGCCCGTGAAGCCACCAGACAGCAAACAGCAGCTTCTGACTTGACTGCGGCCCGTCAACCCACAACCGCACGGCAGGCAGCACGAAGTGCACAGACACAGCAACGCAGGGCGGCCACCTCAACTGGTGCTCCTGCTAAACGGACACATGCTGAAATTCAAGCACCTCAGCAGCAGAATGGACCCAGCAAAAGTACTACTTCAAACACAACTGCTGGTCGCAGAAATGCAGGCACCGAAGCCAATGTCCGTTTACGCAACCAAGCATCACGCAGACCTGCAACTTCTGGCAACCCTGGCAAAGCATTGAGCAGCCACCAAGCACCCAATAAGAAGCAAAAGGTGTCACGTGACTTGCCAGATGCGCAAGCAGGGACTAGCAGCTCGCCATCTGCTTCCAATGCTGCATTGCGACTGAAGGGCAAACAGAGAGCTTCGTTGCGTGGAGCTACATTGACCCTGCCAAGCCAGGTCAACAGTGTTAAGTCTGCAGATGCTGCACAAGTCTCTTTAGTCTCAGCGTCAGAAGCCGAGGCAACACAGCCCTGCACCAGTCAAGACAATGGCACTGCCTCAGACTCCAGACACTTGTTTTCACCTGAACAAAAGCCTAAGTCACGCCTCCGTAATGCTGCAAAGCATGCACAGCGTGATGACCCTCACCTGGACAGACAGCCAACAGGATCTGATCCACCAATCACTTCAGACACTCAGGATCAGGCTGCTCCAAAGGCCAGGAGGCAGCGTACTGAGGGCATGCTTCACCCCACCTTCCACGGGGTCAAAACATCTACACAGGGTGTTACACACCATGTTATGCATGAGGCCGTCAAGCAGGTCTGGAGCGCCTTTCTCAAAGTACCCAGCTCTGGTGCAAATCGAAAGACAAAGCTCTTGTTTCTTGGGAAGAACTACTGGACGCCTGAGGCTGCAGCCAGGGCAGTTGATAGAGCCAGCATTGCTTTGCGTGGGAGGTCAAGAGCAAAGACCAATTTTCCTATAGATTGGTATGGTCCTGAGGTAATCGTGAATGATCTACAGCATGTCAGCTGCAGTTATCATAACCTTGACTGATCCTGTTTGTCTTGGTGGATTGCATATAGTGAAGCTGCCAGCTCTCTCTGCACTTGAGCAAAAGCTTGGCGTGTCTGTGCAGACATCATGCACAGGTCTCTGTTTCTCAATCAGCACAGGATACTCTTGGACCACATCACTGCTTCTATCTCCACATTCACAAGCAAAGTGGCCACAGAATCATTGCAATGGGTAGCAATGGCCAGACGCCCAGAGTATGCATCCACATGACATGCATGCACATGACACGCAAGCACATGTCATGGCAAATGTCAGCAGCTTACAAGCTTTCAGAGTGGCAGCTGCTGTACTCTCCACAGGACTTGCGAGACAGCTGTCTGCTTACAGGAGAAACAGCGGCGTGGCCAGAATCTGACAACATGGCTTAGGTCTTTAGCAGGAATGAGGAACAACAACCCCAAGGATGCGCCTGGGGTGCCCCATATCTCATGGACACCAGCCATCACTGCTTGGCAGCTTGCACACTGCAAGGGTGAGCTGCAATGCTGATCAAAGTGCATCTGTGCTTATAGCTTTTGTCCTCGATACAATGACTTCTGGACAGAACATGACATGCAAGAGTCTGTTCCTAAACGTGAATCATAAGTAAATGAGCTATGGATGAGCAACAGAGAATCTGATGCATCCTAGAAAGCTTATGTTGCAGTGCATGTTGCAGCGCGCCGCAGTGCATGTTGCAGTGCATGTTGCAGTGCGCTGCAGTGCATGTTGCAGTGCATATTGCAGTGCATGTTGCAGTGCGCTGCAGTGCCCTGCACATCTTCAGCTCCTTGCATGAGGAGAGACAAGACATTTCCAAGCTTGCTGCATACCATAAACACTTGATTGCCTGATGCTTGGAGGCAAGGTAACCCGCACGTACCTAGCTCATCATGAGCTGGAAAGCGTTGTTATTATTACTACTACTACTATTATTATTATTATTATTATTGTTATTGGAGGCAAGGCCACCCAAAAGATTTGCAATAGCTGTTGGCAAGTATGCGTTGATTTTCATCTGTTGTGTGCTGCAGAAAAGGCTTTGGCCAGGGCCCAAGGAAAGGAATCTGCTGGAAAAGGTGCAGCATCAACTGCCACAATAAATCCGGAGTTTACAAGGCAGCTGTGGGAAGAAGTGACTGGAATCTCTGTCAGCCAAGCTGAAACCACAGGGCTGCAAAGCTCTAATGTGGCCTGGCATAAGAGGGTTTGTGGGCACTGCTCCAGATGCAAGAAGGTGGTATGGGAGAAGCGCAATACTGGCTGTTACAGGAAGCAGAAGCCGTCTGAGTGTGTTTTCTTGCCAAAGGTGAGGCACGTTGCGCTGTGCTTCGCTGTGCTTCGCTGTGCTGCGCTGTGCTGTGCTGTGCTGCGCTGCGCTGTGCTGTGTCGTGCTGTGCTGTGCTGTGCTGTACTGTGCTGTGCTGTGCTGCGCTTCATTCTGAAATGGACTGTAGACACTTACAGCTGTACTGTTGACAGTCTTTGCGCACAAGAGCTCAGGGTACTCTGACTTCATGTGTGCATGTGAGCCTATGACATCTGCCCCATGTCATTAAGACAGGATTGTGTCAGTGCTGCCTCTAGAATCAAACCAAAGTTCATGATGACAGTAGTAACAATAAACGTAGTCAGGGTGATCATGATGCTGTCACTACTATCATGTTGATATACATACCCATACTGCTAGAAATAGCAATCAAGACAATGATAAGAATGCTGACAAGCTGGGCCATGCAGTTGGAGGCAGCAAGGAAGAGGCTGTCCAAGCTGGCAAAGCAAAGCGGTCAGCAACGGTTTGCACCGGCTGACCTCACTGCATTCCTAGCTTGCCTCCCTGACACCCCAGAAGAAGACTTGCACGTCAGCCCTAGCGCACCCCTGCAAGCCTCTCAGAGATCATCACCAGATCTCAGTGGTGATCTGGATCAGTCCAGTCACCTGGGTGAGGGGACAAAGCCTACAGGGCAGCCTGGGGGGGTACAGTCAATGGCTGATGTGTCAGGGGTGCCCAGGGAGGGCAGGGGGGGCCCCAGGGTGAAGGGAGTAATGAAGGGGCTAAGGGCAGGGACGATGAAGCACAAAGGACTGATGCCAGGTGACTAATGTCCTTGAGCAGTGCTCTGTGGCATGAATCTTCTAGAGAAGCTCTGTTTGCCAACTGCTTGCAATCATGACGCTCATCAAACTTGTGTGGCCGATCATTTGTGTATGATGAGGCTGATACCATGTCTGTGTAAGTTTTCCTTGACTATTCCAAGCATGAGTATCAGTCCTCTTTGTTCCTGTGCACATGAGTGCATACCAATGTAAGTGCAGGTGGTACCAAGCCTGGTTTGTCTGTCCGTCTGCCTGCCCATCTGTGTCTGCATGCTTTCCGTCCGAAACATACACACCAGATATACACTAGATATACATCAGGTATACACTAGGTGTACAAAGTACAGAGGCCACCCTCGTCAGCAAAACAGGTTTTGATCACAAATCCTTGAGAGCACCCAGCATATTTTGGATATATTCTGTTCATCAACTTGTCTGACAGTCTGTTATATGCCTGATTGCTCATTTGCAAATAACTCACTGCCTGAGTCACCTCATCCTTTGCTGAGCGTCTGCCACCTGAGCATAGCAAACTTCGCATTCTGTTTGTTACAGACGGACAGATTGAGGTATGGCTTGAGCCAGGACTCAATCCACGCTCAAGCCCTCAGACAGAGGGAGGGCGGACCCCAAAGCCAGGCAAGGGGCCCCGCAAGCGCTCTTTGAAGAAGGAGGTGGGGGTGGGTGCTGTGGCATGGACTGATGCAGCTGTGTCAGCCTTGCAGGTGACAGCCTTCTCTGCCCTGTCATTGCACATGCAAAACCACACCTGCTGCTGCATTGCTGCTGGCACACATGCTGCTGCTTTGCTGCTGACGGCTCTTCAAAAGTCAGAATGAACACTTTGTTTACAGCAACGTCTTTTGGGCAGCGGAAATCTAACGTAAACAGCGCCCAGGGACAATCAAAACGCATTTGCATACTGGGGAGATGGGCTTCTCATCATATTGACCCCAGATTGCAAGGTATAAAATGAAATTATATCGACGCCAAAAGGTGTAGTTTAGTTTTTCTTCCCTTCTCATTTCAGGTGAGGGAAGCTGCCCTGTTTAGTGTGCAAGAGCATCAGAGGGTTCTGGCTGCTGATGCTGCACCCCACCAGGGCTCCTACCAACCCCTCCTGGCTGCTGCACCTCCTGCTGTGGGCAACAAGGCACGCTTCAGGTGGCCTGATCACTATGCTGCTGATCTCAGGCATATTGACAGGTCAGCCTCCAGGTCCTCAATTTGCTGTGGCAGTTTGGCTGGTTGGTCTAGGCTTGCTTGTGAGTCTCAGCTTTTACATCAGGAGGCGGCTTCTGTGTCACAGACTCTGAATCTTACCATCGTTTACAACACTATTTAACGAGGTGACTGAGCAGGGGCATTCCCTGTTGGTTTGACTTAGGGCTGCCTTTTGATGTGTGGTTGAGGTGGCAATGCATGCATGCAAGGGCTCTGCTACCTGCTTGGACATGGTGGGCATGTTTGCCTACGGCTGTTCTGCAAGGTAGACTGAACCTCTCGGTGACAGAGATTTGACTTGGCTTGGTGCATCATGCTGCTGTGTAAGACACACACATATATATATATATACACACACACACACACATATATATATATAGCTTTTGCTAGTCATGTTCTCAGTGATATGTACATACTGCGCTGGGCATCTAATTTGCAGAGAAGGGTAGTCAATCCTCAGAGTGGTCGTTGCAGTAGATTCAGGTCTGTCACTAGAAGCGCCAGTCTGATGTAGTCCTTACATGCAAGCAGGTGTGCCAAGGCGGGAAAGCTGGTGGAGGTGCGTAATCATGACTGGTGGGGGGCACCAGCCCTGGGCACCCTAGGGCCGCCCCGAGCAGCCCTCCAGGGATCTTTAGGGCCCCGCCCAGGGCAGCGCCAAGCCAGAACAGGAGGCTGTCAATGGTGCAAGGATGATGATCATCTCATCAAAGATTGTCCTTTGAATGAATACTTTGGGGAACACTCCAGTGCAGGCCCACAGCAGCAGGAAGCAAAGCGAAAGGGCAAAAGTACGCCACCACCAGATGATGCACAATTGACGTATTGGATGTCAAACTGGTCCTAGGGTTTGGTGTCGCGCTATGCTGTTTGCATTGGCAGACTTAGTTTGTGATGCTTGGCACCAAGCATGCTTGCTGCTTGTAGGAACAGCATGTATGATGTCTGTAGCACCTGCTGTTGGGTGCAGTGAGTATGACTCGGCAGGAGTTCATGCATGAGCTGTGTGGCCACTATCATCATCCCATGACGCATCATGCAACCTTGCTGTTCTCACACCTGACATCAAAAAATTATGTTGCCCATGCAGCACTTGTCAAGACTAGGAAAGCAGACTTGAGTCGCAAGGCAGCCCCTGCTGAGTGGTTGAGCGAAGTGAGTGAGCCTGTGAAGGGAGTGATGAGTGCCATGCAGCAGATGGCCTCAGTCGCAGTGCAGGCAAATGAACAGAAAGACAGCAGCCATGCCCGGCTGGTGCAGAGCATGACCCCTGATGCTCTGCTGGCCTGTGGTGAGTGCTTGCATCAGGCTGCAGTGCCCTCCCATGTTGCTTTGCTGCTACACAGACGCATGATACAGCATCAATAGTAAGTTACTGTTGTTATAGCTCTGTTGTTATAGCTCCAGGCTGCTGCCTTAGGAGGCTCCCGTTATGATCGCTGAAGAGCGTAAAATTTTCTTTTCTTTCTATTGTTATGCCTGTGACAGCAGACAATGGTACATTGAATGCATCACTGGCTTGGCATAAGTCAATGTCTGCAGTGGACACTGCACTGTACACAGCATTAGCAATGGATTTGATGTGCCCTGTTGCCGCACTGCAAGGTTTGCATCAGCGCCTGTTGAAGGGAAGTGCAGTATGGGTGCATAACATTGATTGTGTTGTTTGCAGGATTGCTTGTTGACGAACTGATGAAGGCCCAACTTGAAACACAGACAGCCCCTCCACCCGCAGCAAGTGTGCAGGCTGCTGAGTCGACCTGAGTTGTCTTGATCTTGACAGTGATCCACACACAACACATTGACAGATTGGGCAATCCCCAACATGCACGTCAAGTTGTATTTGTAGTTAGCTAGCTAATAATTGTGAAAGTTTGCTACAATCTTTAAAGGTGGAACAAGCAAATAAGGTGCTGCTGTGTTACAGTTACCAGAGTCTACACTGAGTACAATGTAAGGTATGTGTTGTACATTGGTTTGTGATCATAGCCAGCTAAGCAGATAGGAACTCACGTATTTGCTAGAGGGTGTAGATAGACACAGGATATCAAACAGCTGGAAAACAGGATGCAATCAGCAGGTGTTTCTCCATCAACATTAACGCATAGTCAGCATACAACTGTCACACCATGGCAAGCACAGTGAAGTCATGTGGCCTTCAGCAGCCATCGAACAGTCAGGTCATTTCCCTCTCGTTCGCCGCTTCCTGAGGAAAGCTGGGATCTCAACTGCAGGCGCTGAGGGGTTCTCTCGTCCTCTGGGAGCAACCCTGCAGTGCATTTGATGCACACTATCAGCACAATCACTTGAATTGCAGCAATTGACAGATAATTGCCTGACGCGCTGCAAAACATGTCCGTGAGATGCAAAGCCTCAAGAGCAGACTCTGGTGTTGGGGTGCATACAACCATGCATACAGGACCTCACACAAGCAATGATTAGTTCCATACCTTTCGACTGGAACCTGCCTGGGTGGCGGCTGTTGCTGCTGCTGCTGCTGCTGCTGCTGTTGTTGCTGCAGCTCTCGGGCTTGGCGTTGTGCTGCTGGACGCAAGGCTGCCTCAACGACACCACTGCCAAAGCCGGTGGCGATCATGGTGATGCTGACCTGCAGCAAAGCTAGCTGTTTAACTTACACAGATTTGTTGTGATGAAATTGGAGCTCTTCAACTTTATATTTGACTATGACTAGGCGCATGCCTCCTGCGCACACAAGCGATGAGCTACATGCAGACTGTCTGCGTGTCAGCAATGTGAATGCACAGATGCCAGTAGTTGCTCTTGCAGGGCAGTGTGATGCTAACAGCATCCCTGTCCTCATAATGGTGGGTGCCCCCAACAAAATGGTGGGTGCCCCCAACAAAATGGTGGGTGCCCCCAACAAAATGGGTCAGATGTCATATGATGCTGAGGTCAAGTGAAAGACCCATTGGAGGGACAAGGGCAGCACAGTACATGCAAAGGGGTGAGGTTGGGCTGACCTCCTGACCCAGGGCCTGATCCACAACAGCTCCAAAGATCAAATTAGCATTGGGGTCCACCAAGTCGTAGATGATCTCAGCAGCTTCATTCACCTGTGCAGACAGCCAAGCACAATCTACTAGGCTGCATCCATCTTGACCAGACACATAGGTAAATGCTGCAATGTCTGAATACATGTCTGCTTATCTGCACGTTGCTTGTTCTGCATAGGCCTTGAGCCTCTTCAGACAGCATTGCTGCACCAGTGCATTGACAGACTGCTGGCCTCAGACAGAGAGCTTGTCAACATTGTCGACAACATCCTGCAGACTGGTCAGTGTGGTACATAGCAACATACCCTGTAGTTGCAGACCGGCAATGGCAAAGCACAGGTCAAGAAAGTTGCTCACTGAGGCTGCTGTATAACCCAGGTGAGATGCTCACTGTGGCTTCTGCACAGCCCAGGCAAACTTGTCACTGAGGCTACTGCAAGTTCATGAAAGTACCGACTGGAGCTGCTGCACAGCCTATGTAAGTTGCTGGGGTTGAGACTTGCCTCGAACAGGGTGAGGTCAGCAGGGCCAGTGATGTTCCACACAATGCCGGTGGCGCGTTCAATGCCCACATCCAGCAGGGGTGAGGAGATGGCTGCCAGGGCTGCATCCCTGGCCCTGGCCTTGCCAGAGGCCCTGCCCTGCCCCATTAGAGAGGAGCCTGCCCCTGTCATGATGGCACGTACATCTGCAAAGTCCACATTCACCAGACCTGGCACCTGCATGCACACATGCACCAACAAACTGACCCACTGAGCTGAGGATGTGTAGCTTACACATCTCTGGAGTTTGTGGATGCTTGTCACAGCTGCATGGCATCTGCAGATGGAGGCCTTCTGCTTTGTGCTGTAGCTGTGATGGTGTGCCTGATCTCATGTGTGACAAGCAGCTGTAATACGCAGATGTAGAGGCCCCAGGAATGCCAGAATGCATGTATGTGAATGACACAAGACATGGGTTGTGTCAATGATGGCAGAGCAGCGCATGCGCAAGTCAGCTAGACCATCACAGCTGCTAGCTGGGTACTCATGGCCTGCTGTATGGTACCCCTGATAGGCAGCCATATGTGGGGCCAAAGTGATTTGATCATTGCTGGCAACTGCGTGTTAGAGCATGTCATGAGATGAAGGCATTTGCATGCCTGACGTCAAAGCACAACCCCACTTTATCGACATCACTGAAGGCGTTGTGCAATATGAGGATACACTTCTGCACATGTGCATGCGAGCACAGAGCTGTGAGCTGTACCGTAATGATGTCTGATATGCCTCGCACGCCCTGCCGCAGGACATCATCAGCTACTCTGAAGGCTTCAGTGACAGGCATGGCGGCGTCAACAGCTGCAAGCAGCAGCACCCCTTGATATGCATACATGCTGTTGGCTTGAGTTTGCTAGGTGCTAGCTTTGTTCAATCATCATGGCACCAAGTTGATCCAGGCGTTTGCATGCTGCATGCAGCTTAACCTGGGATGTATGATGCATGCAGCATGCAGACATACCATTTGCTGCTGTGTATCACATGCCTGACATTTTAAAGCAGTGATGTTCTGACGCATGAGCCTGGCATCGCAGGGGTAAGCAGCCCAGGTAATACTACAAGTGTCTTACCATCAAGCAATTTGTCGTTTGGAATGACAATCAGGGTGTCAACAGAAACTCTCAGCGCCTCTATTGCTTCAGCAGCCTGCATTGCGTCAACTGCTGAACAGGAGAGGACCACATTTTTGTTGGCATACCATGGAAGATGATATGCACAATCTGGATGATACTCATGCTATACTTTGAGAATCTTTGCATGTTGCTAAGTCCTAATCAACCCTGCAGATGTCAAGTTGCCAACAAGAGTGTCAGGCAACAGTCCTGGTCAATTGCAGCTAGTTTTGAACAGCAAGTGTGCCCTGGGCACTGCGCATGGAGCAACGCAAGCCCAGCTCTGCAAACCATGCTATATGTGCAGCATCTATGGCACAATCACAGCATGCTGCAGCAAGCTTGAACAGTACTCAAGCACTGCTGCACTGCAGACAGATCAAAAAGGCAGTGCATCAACTGCTAGGGGTATCTGGTTACCTGCTGCGTCCTGAGGCGCCCCTCAAAAGAGAAGGGTGTGGTGACAATGCCAACAGTGAGGATGCCCAAGGCCTTGGCAGCTGCTGCTACAACAGGGGCGGCGCCGCTACCAGTCCCCCCTCCCATACCTGCCTGCATTGTTTCAGAATGCAAAGTGGGGATCGTCCTATTGAGGCTGCAGACAAGCAATGGGCTCATGCAGCAACATTAGCTTGACTGGTTGCTGTACACTGATGCTGTCTTGCAGCAGTCCCTCTGCAGAGCTGTTTGTGCTTGCAGATTGGGACTGATGCATTTGTTGTGCAGGAGTTTGTGGCGTGGCTGACATATTTTCATGATTGCAATGTTTGCTCAGGAAATGCATGATATGCAGTATGTGTGCGAGGGGATGAGTGATAGCACATGCAGCAACTCTTTCTGCATGGTGATCCCCAACACATGTGCCTGCCCATGCAACAACAGCTGAACCCTTTTGCATGTGTTTCTACAGAGCTTGAAGGTAGTCTTGCGGAATGTATGCATTTTGACATATGATGAGAGAACTGTGTGGAACACATTGGCCTGCTGGTTAGCTGCATCCTTTCATCATGCTTGTTACTCAGGTCACGCATGTATTTGTTGGCTGGCAGCACTGAAATCTCGATGCAACAATCACACTATACAAGCAGGCACTCACTGTCACGAAGACCATATCTGTCCCTTGCAAAGCCTTCTCAATGGCAGCTTTGCTCTCATTGGCTGCTCTCTGTAAGCATCCAGGCGTGAGTCAGGGCTTGGCTGAAATACTGGCAAACATATACAGGACAAACTTGTCTGCATTGACTATGCGCTGCGGCCATGCATAAGCAGACATGGTTTGCATTCCAGGCAAGTGCAATCACTCACTGTTCCAATCTGTGGATTGCCACCAGCACCCAGGCCTCTGGTCAGCTTCTCTCCAATTTGTAATTTGCTGTTTGCTTTGATTGGAGAGCTGGCAAGTGCCTGCACATTGAGCATGGCTATTTGCTTTTATAAGAGGCAGTGGTAGCTGCTCCTGTCGACTTGCCATACTTGTGAGTCTGTGTTGAGAATCCAAAACTCCACGCCTTGCAGATCGCTTTGCAGCATGCGGTTAACAGCATTAGAGCCTCCACCACCAACACCTATCACCTGTGTAATGAGTGACCTTTGAGTG
>JAABUK010007096.1_pt1 | contig 16350 bp, 17 predicted proteins | sample 5559141 | NCBI WGS metagenome assembly JAABUK01 (sample SAMN10711869, study PRJNA513367) | rock metagenome | isolation source: Antarctica rocks | place: Antarctica: Victoria Land, Pudding Butte nord | collected 2016-01-03
TAGATGGGTTTGAGGAGAGGATGATGGTAAGGGGGTTTTGAGCTTGTGAGGAGGTGTCATATGAAATTTGAGGGGTGTAGATTTGGAAGTATTTTCCAAGTGTCATGCAAGAAATTCAAAGTCGCATTCTTGTGAAAGAGGACAGTATGCTTGAAGTAGAAGCATTCTATTGAAAGAGGTCTATGCTGTCAGCCATCACTGTAGACGCAACACCATCTTCCTACGAGCTCCGAGTAATGACTCACACACCCCTCACCCTCCAACATTCCACCCACCCACTCACTGCAACTGCTTCTCCACCAAAGCCTCCAACGCCTTCTGATTCGCCCCCACCACCTCCCCCACCTTCTCCCCATCCTTAAACACCATGAACGTCGGCATGGCCCTCACGCCCAGCTCCTGCGCCACATCCGGCACCTCGTCCACGTCGAGCTTGTAGAAGCGTGCGTTCTGGTGCGCGTTGGACATCTTGACGATTTCGGGGGCGATCACTTTGCAGGGGCCGCACCAGGTGGCCATGCAGTCGAGGACCATGAGGCCGGGGGTGGAGAGGGCGGAGTCGAAGTCGGATTTGCTGTGGGGGGCGGGGGGTTAGTGGATGGTGGTTTCTTAGAGGAGAGGGTAGGGGAGGGGGGAAGTGGGTTTTGTAGGGATTGAATGATGGGTAATGGCGGGATTTAGGCGGGATTTACCTGCTGAGGTTGTGAACGCCCTTTTCTGCGGAAGTCATCTTCGCTGCTGTAGTCTGGAAGGATTTGATCTGTGTCTTATGCGTGAAAGGTCCGAAGGATGTCCTCGGTGTAGTTGATGGTCTACTGAGTCGTTTGAAGGAGGTTGTTGCAAGTCTAGTGTTTCTGACGAGGAACGCCAGAATGAAGGAGGGAGGGCGGGGTTATATATCTGAACTGCGGCTATAAGGTGGAAGATGGAAGAAGCTCAGACGTTGGGTGATTTGGAAGAGTGGTCAACGGGTGAGTGGCTGAGCTTGAAATAGCTCTCGGTGGGTTTGCCGATGACGCAAGGCAGGCATGCTTGATAATGCGCAGTGCGGGGCGGCGCGATGCAGGTCAATTTGGAATTATTACACCGCTAACCTACTTGATCAGCTCACTGAACCGTGTATACACGTTCGAGAAGCAGAGGATGGGCCAAAGATGAGTGATCGCGCTGATCAGTCATGGTCGAGATTACACCCTTTCTAGAACTATTCTATCTTGTACGACGTTCTCGCTCAGTCCTTGGAATGCTCCATACAGTGAGTGTAGTTATAATTAATAGACGCAGTTGATGTACCCCGGATCAGCATCCCCTCACAAATGTCGATTGATAATGCAAGGAGCCGGGCTGGAGAGATCTAAGGTTCTGGTATTTATCGGCTGCAACGTTCAATCGCTCTAGAACTATTCTAGAACTACCGAGAGCCGAGAGCCGAGTCCCCGCGAACGGTAGAGATATCCGAGTCTTGACGTTCCCGAGATCTCACCTACTTTATTCAATCGGACGACCAGACATAACCGAAATGCAGGGACTAATGCCAATTACCAGACCATCGGGATCCCTGCTTTAATGTTGCTATATGCAATGAAGGATTTGCGGGAGTGTATAGAACTACCCCCAAATGGCTTCGTCCTTGGCCATTGATTTGAAATGTCTGGAGTATGCGGTACTGCCGAGGGGCATGTTGATAGATGGCGGCCGAGTGTTTCGCAGAAGACAGACTGGGAATGTAGTGATACGACCAGGGGAAGCTGTATGTTGATGATGACGGACCGACGAAATCACTGGAAACAAACTTATTGGAACACCTTCATCTATCTCATTATTATTATAGATACACAGAAGGGTGCCTGAAGAAACCATATTGGTGTCCCCCTACACGCTAATTTGGCATGAGGGCATTTGGAGAAAGCGAGCGACCCGTTACTTAGGCCTATGGACGTCATGGTCATGTGGGACCAGCTCGTAGGCAACGCCAAAAATCCGAACATATTCCGAGACTTGCTCCCTTCCGGATGTAGTTGATATTGCTGTTGCCTAAGATCCTGCATTGAAACGTAATTGTCCAGACTGTTCTTCAATAGGGCGACAACTTCATCAAGGCGGGCCAAAGTCCGCCGATAGGGCAGATCCTTGCACGGCCTGTTGCTCGCATACGAATGTGGAGGAGGATGCGGATATCGGCATCCTCCTGATATAACACAATGGGGTATAAGTAACGAGCGAAGCCATTATTTGTCATACACACTCAGATGTACAACATTGAAACATACGGAAATTTTGCATCGGTGTTATCACCGCTCCCGAATAGGCCTCAGTCCACATCACTATCAATCGTCTCTGGCAACCTCGGCGATGGATGACCTGAAAAGGCTAATGGACTCCTCTCTCCAGAAGCTCCAGATGAAGTGCTGAATCTTTTGATCTCTTGGGAGGATCGAGGTGGCAAGTTGAGGAGCCTGGCGCTACCGGCACTAATGTGTCGTGCATGCCCTTTGCCAATGTCCACACTTGTCGCTCGCTGTATTTGAGGATATGGAAGATCCGGGCTCACGGGCGAGTCTCCTGAAGGCGATGACCCTGCAGATTCCTCTGCCTGGAAGTCATTCAATAGGCCTTCTCGTGACTTTATCCTTGGTCCAGGCCCGTGGCGGACAATAGTGGGATGCTTTCCGACAGTCCCATGCCAAGTCCCTGCTTCTCGAGCGTCAAGACCGAATGGGGCAGGCTGAAATGATGACTCATCGTCGCTGTCGCCACCAATGCGAGCAGCAGCACCCATATATGGTTGCTTACGTTCTGAAACCCCAGGCTGCTCCTCTCGGGCAGGAGTGAGGCTGCCCATATATCGTTGTTCCTCTGGTGTGCCTGGGAGATCCTCCTCGGATTGCCCGGCCTCTTGTAAGCGTTGCTGTAACGAGCCTGCGCTTTCTCGGTGGAATTGCTGTTGTGATGATCGCTTCGCAGGTTTCCCGGTCAGCCAAGATCCCTCAGAGTCGACAGATGCCAGAGACTGTGCAAGGACTGCGCTTGAGGGAATGTCTGGCGAATGGGCGCGGTCACGTTGAGATGAGCTTCGGCTCAGAGCTACTTGCTCACGAAAGGCTGGGTGAATGTTAGCTAGAGAAGTACTATTTCCAGCAGCGTCTGTCCCACGGGAGCCAGGGATATCTGCAAGTGCTTCCGGAGATTGCATTCGAGAGTCAGGCGGCGACAGCGGCAATTCAGGAAGGTCCTCCCTAAACCTCGATTGAGTACGTATGGGAGTCCCTGACCTCGCCCGTGGTATTCTCGTGAAAGCTGATGGAGGCATTTGACGATCGTGCAACTGACGGTCCTGCATCTGCCGTGCGACTGATTCTCTCGAAGTATTGGAAAATTCAAAAGGAGTCACTCGTCCTCGGTCAGAGGAATTTCTCTTAGCCCGTGTATCGCTTCGTCTGAAAATTGATTTCCAATTATTTGTGAAGCGAATGCTGGTGTCTGAATCCCGCCGATGATCCGGGTCAATGATCTCAGGAATATCAGGTGTATCAGTTGACGCGAGCTCCGAAAATTGTGATAGGTTGGAGGGCTCCTGGACGTGACTTGTAGGAGAGGTGGGCGGTGACATTCCGGCGGAGGACAAGAGCGCTGTCTTGGCGCTCTTAAGGATGCGTATATCTTGTTCTTGCTCGTTTGGCTCAGGCGTTGGTGCCTCGAGATGTGACCTGGAGGCTCCGGCGATCGGATCGTGGAATGGATTGGACGATGGTAAATGCTCCCTCGATGGATTTTCGAGCCAAGATTTAGGCGTCGTCACCGCTTGCTCTCTTGTCGGCTCTGGCAGCGTATCTGTCATTTGGGGTGGAGTGGAGCCAATGCCGAGGCCGATATCCTCGGCTTCCTGAGTCTCTTGGGCGACGTCGTCCTTCACTGCCTTATTTGCGAAACCTTCACGTTCTCTTTGCTTGTCCGATCTCCTTTGTAATCTTCGTTCCAATTTCTCATGTTCTGACCTCCTCTTTTTGTCTATGCGCCGCTTGTCACGTTCCATAAGCTCCTTGATCGTACCCGCATCCATATCGTCCGCAAGGTCATCGATCCGTCCTCTAGACTGCTTATCTTCTTCAGGTATCATTGGCTGCTTGTCCTTCTTTGTTGAAGCTCTCGAAGGTCCCTGGCTATTAGACGCAGATCGAGGATTCTCAGAATATCGGATTGTGGGTCGTGGGGATAGCGCATCGAATACACTGACCTTGAAGGCATGCTGGTCAGAGGTGACCGACATCTGGGAATGCATAGACGCAGGTGTAGGTAGCGAGACGTCTGAAAGTGGCCGGTCAAATTTTCTGTTCAAGCCATCGGGAATCTTCTTGGTGTCTCGAGCAAGCATGCCAGGATTGTGAGTCGTTGGACGCTTTGGTATAGATCTGGGAGAGCTCATGGCCTTAATTTCTTGCTCCCGAGCATGATCATCAGCCTTCCTCTTGCTAGACTTGCGCCTCATGATGCCTTGATCATTGGCGCTTCGTTTACCCTGTAGAGTTGGGGGTTGCTTGATGACAGTAAATTTCTCGGGCTGTAGACTAGACGCCGACATGGGATTTTGAGAGTAGTAGGCTGGCACGTCGCCTGCTTTCTGCGAAGGACTGGATTTCTGATTTGACTGATTGCTGCCGGTTTTTTCATTGAGATCATCTTGTCTGTGCGATTGAGGAATAGGGGGGACAGCAGGTACAGTGTCCACCTTTTCTGAATTTCTCGTCCTTGAACGATCGGCCTTGGTGAGCTTGCCTTGTGAACCACGTCTTCGCTTCTGACTGTCTTTTCGACTTGATCTTCGACCGAGTGTTGGGATGCTCCTGTCACTCGACTCGTGAACGAATTCCTTCCGCGCATTGTCTGGCGGCAAAGCCCTCGAAGTGGCCATGTCTTGCTCGCCTGATGTATTTGACTTCTTAGATTTGCGGCCAAATGGCCAAATAGCCATGTCGCTGTCAGGGCCGTTGAGTAATTCCTCTCCTCCACTGGCCCGCCGCCTTTTGCGGAAGCAAAGGAGGACCGACAGCTTGACAGAGTTGCGACGGGTATCCTGCGAACCAAGTCGCGTTGATGAATGGTGATGTTTCAAATCACCATGATGATGGCATGTTCCTGCGGGTGATTTTAACGTTGTGCCCTTGTGTCGATGGCTGACGGTCTGGCTGAAGGTTATCTAGAGTGTGTCAAATCGGGAAAGAGTGCGACCGCAACAGGGTTTGAGTTGCGATATGACGTTAAGCGGACGTGTCAAAAGTGCTAGCGGGAAAGATGAAGTCCTATAAGGAGTGACGATGTTGTTGAGGAACAGAACAGCATCAAGATACCAAGGAAACTGTCAACTGATCAACTGGCAGTGGGCCCCCGCTTGGGGTGTGGTGTGTCTCTTTGGATCTGATGACATCCATCTTCGAGGGGGCAGGCGGGCGGGAGGAGGGAGCTCGCTTCCACCAATGGGTACCTTAGAATGTAGAATAGTAAAGTACTAGGGGCCCTCGGGCTTCGGTGGCTTGCCATCCTCAAAAACGCCACTGGTCTATACTAACGTCCTTTAGTCTCATTCGCAGGGTCTAGAGAAAGTAGCCCCTGAGCACGCTTCATCGACATCTCATATTCCCCATCCTGGTCCCAGTCGTGCACAAACCTTGATCGAGCAGATCTACGGGTTTCCTGCCGGCTCAAGACATGCATCGTTATTGGTTGGCCACTTTGGTGGGAATCCGGGGTGCATTGCCCCCGCCTGAGGCCTACAGCACCAAGACCTTGTTATTGTCCGGTTTGTCATGGGCGTGCGTCAATGTGTCTGGCGCTCGTTATATAGTTCCATGACCTCTGATGGACTTTCTCAACATGTATTCCGTAGCATAGATCGATTGTCAGCAGGCCGAAACTTCCAAAGCAGCGGCAGTCATTAGGGTGATGCCCCTCGATTGGACATCTATACTGAAGCTGCTGCAACTTGGACTGGTCAAACAATTGGATACAGTCCACAAGGTGTACCTTAGTGCAGCTTCACTGCCCTATCAAACGCATGGAGGTCCCGCTGTCAAAAGCTGTGATGTTCACCATCATAGCAAGGTATACCCTCTAGCTTCCACTTAATTTGCTAGCTAGCCTGCCAGGTGAGCAAATCGGGTAGGAGCATTCCCAGATGGTACGTATTGATGTCTGTAGGAACAAGTATCTATACAGTGATCAATCCAGCTACATGAGGTCCTTCACGGCCCAGTAGGAGTGTGTCATACCAGGCACGCGAAGTATCTTTAGCTATGTATGATAGCGAATCCTATACCACTAATGTCTTCCTTTCCAATGAAGCGTACCATGACCATATCCCAGACGCCTTCGCTAAATTCGGTGGTAAAAACATTGTTGGATTGGAGCACTTCCTAGACCAACAATGTCTCCCTTTTGCCACCCCGCTAGCCCTCGAGCGCTGATGCTATCATGCAACACAAATTTCAATTCGATGATGCCAATGGAAACCCCGGGACTCCTCGTCTATGTGATGCCCGTCGCTATGCTGCCCTAGGGCCAATTCCAATGTTCGGATGTACCTGACGGTACGCTGTGATTCGTCGTAATAGTAAAGATGATGATCCATGTCGGTAGTAAAGTCGAGTGTTGTTCTCAGGTCATGTTTGTCAAACGTTTGTCGAGACGGTGGTCAGTCATAAGTCGGGAAGAAGATAACCTCAGAGCCGCTCGAGTGGTGGGCAACACATCAGTAAGTGGGCAAGGGAGCTTCAGATCCTGAGAACCTTGATACCCACATCGATGACCGGAGGACTCTGATTTGATTTCTTGTGCTTTGCACTCGTGGGAGAGAGGTTGGCGCGACGAGCAGCTTTGTCAGTCTTTTCAACCTTCTCCGCCTTCTCGGCTTTCTCGGCTTTCTCGGCATCGAGTCTATCTCGCTCGTTACGAGAAATCAAACGCCTCTTAGGTTTAGCGATCACTCGGGGCTCCAGTGCAGGCTTTTCGCCATCGGCATCGTAATCACCAACGTTCGAGTGCCCACTGGAAAGGGGAGAGAGAGATCGGACCTTGTCGATGGGCTTTTTGGGCTGCGAAAGCCTTATCCGGATTGTGGGACCAGGGCCGTTGCTGGCTGCAGAGGAGTCGGATGCTGAAGTGCTGACGGATGTGGTCTCGGAGTCCTTGTAAGTAGAATCATTCTGCCAATCCTCTTCTTCAGTTTCGTCCGGATCGAACGCCTCATCATCCTTCAATCTACTGAGGACTACAGATAGTTGCCTCGGGTTGGGGGACAGCGAGTGGGTGTCGTTACCACCGACCGTGAGCTCCTGTTTAGACTTGCCCACACTAAGAGGGTGAGGTCGACTCGGACGGCGATCCGCTTTCTTCTTCGGTTTTCGATCCACTTCGTCATCGCTATCCACATCACGCTCTATGCTTGAGCTTCGACTGCTGCTCGAGGATGATGCTGGCATGAGGCTCGAGACTGCGTGATTTATATTTCCCTTGTATGCCTGTAAGGCTTCCGCGATTATTTCACGACTGGTGGCATACGGCAGCGACCGCTGTATTGTCTCGACCATCCAGGACTGCATATATGAATGGTTGGCTAATTCATCCTTCATCGAGGCCTCAGCCTCAGCAGATGGGGGGACAAAGATAACATTGGGAAGGCCAGTGTGAGGTCCTGATACATTCCGAATCGAAGAAAAGTGCTCCCAAGCCTATCGAGCGTGTCAGCTTAGGTACTCTATGTAGTGCAATGGAGCGCTTACATGGTGTACAATGTATACGGTCCGAGCAACCCCTTCCGGATCACTCTGGCACTTGCAATAGAAGAATCCGCTCATCTGCTCGGAGTATATACACACGTCGACCTTGTATACGTTTGCAAAGGCCACAATCTCCAAGTTATCTCCGTATGCACCTCCCTGTGCCATCGTCTTCAAATATTGCTGGAAAGTCGACTCGACTTCCTGGGAAGTAGGAGCCTTGGTGCCCGCAGGCTTGGCCAGTGCACCTGGGTTCTTCCGTTTCGGGATTCTATTGCTTCGACGAGTTCCACCGCCAGGATGAACCACAATGAAAGATTTGAAGTGTTCTGCGTTTGTACGCATGTATTCTATGGTGGCAGCACGGAACTTGACATGTTGGGATTGATCACCGAATAATTGATCGGAGAGGGCATTGAATAGACAATTGCCTTGAATATATATGTCAGTACTTGCTGTTTTGTGGTGCTGGTTGGGACGAATGGCAGCAAGGGCATGTTCATACCATTTCCGGTGGTGTCAACTGCGTAAAGATTCATAGCCTTAAGTTCTGGGAAATCATGCTTGCGGCCCATGATAGGCAGTACGAGAGTATATTAAAATGTGCGGATCGTTTTATCAAAAATTTGCGGTAGCAGAGTGTAAAGCCCAATAGTATGCGTGAGTCGTGTGAGCGTACGTGGTAGGAAATCAAGTACTGGAGGGTGTTGCAATGTACATGAGCGAAGGCTGTTGCAAAGCAATTTGATTGTGAGTATGTATCAAAAATAAGGAGGTTGGTGATCCAGTCGACCGATGGAGTTAGGCCACAGAGAGAATCTGGGGGATTGGTGCCCCAAATTCACTTCGCTTCAATCACTTTGTGAATGTGAGGCAGCATACAAAAGGAGTGACGATTGGAGGCCCAAAGGGAGGAGCCTCGGGCCGGATTTAGGGTCGTCTTTAGGGCTGAGTCTGGGGCGCCGAAGAGCTTACTTACCCAACCAGACTGCCAAGATACCTTATCTGCCAGAATTCTCTACTCTCCAGTCCCTCCATGTACACAAAGGGAGCAAGGATTCTTGTAGCCCGAGATCATCCAGTATCGTGCCTCTTGAATGGTTGATCACCTGTGTGCAACCGCTGTAATCAAGCAGGATTTTTGAGGCCTCCGTCACATGCACGCAGTGATTATTCACTTTCTTGGCTATTGAGTCATACAGCTTCTTATTGCCGGACCAGTCTCCCGCAATAGCGATAATTCAATGGCAGAGAAACGCATTGTTGTGGTCGGGTGAGATACACAACAGCTCATGGGGCTTTTTCCACATCACAACTACACTGACACCCGGACCACCACAGAGCGGGTGTGGCAGGTCTCACATCGGCCCTACTGCTCTCCGAGAATGCGATCTATGATATTACCGTTGTTGCAAAGCACATGCCCGGTGATTTTGATATAGAATATGCCTCGTGCGTATCCCCATCCCCTTCCGTGCTACCGCCTTTGGTCTTGGCCCCATGCTGTGGGCCATTTTCTCCTCAGCTTGTTCCAGCCTTCGAGAGTCTGGAACCAGGAGTACTGACCTGAAGATATCATTAGACCTTGGGCTGGCGCAAACTATCTCCCGTTAGTGTGGATATAATTTTCCCAATACCACATCATGCTCTGGCGGGATCAAGCGCCAAAGTCAAGCGACACTGATTAAACGCCAGAGCCTCCCTTCCAGGCACCGAAGCCGCAGAATGGGATAGGAATACTTGGCCGGAGCTTGAGAAACTTGCTAGACTTCACCCTGAGACTGGCGTGCATTTCCAAGGTTATGGCTCCGACAGTCTTGCTCAACAAGTCGTGGTTTGATACGTGATCTTGTAGAAGCGGTGCTTTACAACCGTGCCCAAGACCTAGAGGAAGGCAAAGCTACTGCATTGGCAGCATCTACCGTTTCTGATCCATGGTTCAAAGAAATTGTACCGAATGTGAGTGAGAGAGCATATTCTTAAATGCATATCTACTAATCCCTTGCTCAGTTCAGGAAGATTCCCAAGGACCAGTTGCCTCCTGGATGTAGGTCAAGTCCTCAGATCAATCCGGTGCCAATGTGACTGTACCGGGGGTCAATACCTCGACGCGTGAACGCTGACTGAAGTCACACAGATGATAATGGAAATAGTTTTACCTCGGTTTGTATCAATACTGCAGTATACCTACCTTGGTTGACTTCTCGCTGTCTCAAAGCTGGAGTGAAGTTCAAGCGCGCCATCTTTAACCATATATCTCAGGTGTCTCAAGCTCATCATTCTGGAAGAAATGCTCACGTAGTGGTGAACTGCACAGGACTGGCAGCCCGGACACTTGGCGGCGTCGAAGACAAAAGCATGATCCCCGCTCGTGGACAGACCGTCCTGGTCCGGAATGAAGCTGACGCAATGTATGCCAGCTCCGGATCTGATGACGGCGAAGAAGAGGTATGCTACTTGATGCAGCGAGCGGCTGGTAAGTCTTTGACCAAACTCATCGCTCGAATAAACTTACCTGATGTGTGACTTAGGTGGAGGAACTCTACTGGGGGGCTGTTACCAAAAGGGCAATTGGGACTCACAAATCGATCCCAACCTAGCGACCAGGATTATGAAGCGATGCATAGATATATGCCCATCGTTGACAGGTGGAAAGGGCATTGAGCACCTCAGCATTATCCGGCAGGGTGTCGGTCTACGACCCGTCCGTCTTGGCGGGACACGCCTTGAGAAAGAGAGGATCAACGATGTATGGATTATTCACAATTACGGCCACGGAGGCTACGGATATCAGTCTTCCTATGGATGCTCGCAGGTCGTGGTAAAGCTTGTAAAAGAGGCATTGGCCCCTCGAGCAAAGCTTTGAAGACATCATGAAGGGCTCGCTCCACCTGCTTCCCATATTATACCCACCATGATCAACGACAAGCTGATTACTTGAGTAAGGGGGAGACACCTGCAAACTCGCGAAATTGGGTTTCGTCGTCCTGCATCTTTTGCCGAGGTCTTTGTAAGCTCGTAAAGCGGTAGACCAATCAAGTGTGGACCTTCGGAAGGATGAACATGAAACGTTGGATAAGTAAGCTGAACTGTTTCCCCTTCCATGACGTTTCTTCATGAAGGAAGGAATATGTATATCAACGATTTCCACCGTGACTCTGCTTTAGCATTCCCACTGCACTCATCGAAATCTTGCAAATATATTCAATTACGATGGCAACATCCGCCCATACTGCCACTGCACAAATGGATCAAACCCAAGCCGTCACAATCGCTGTCGCAGATGCCGAGCCACCAAAACCAACTACTGTCTCTTCGACGCTCAAGTTCAACACCTTCAGGCTAACGTCCGCCGAAGTTGCTCAATATACCAAATTGCCTCTACTTACAGCTATGATCAACGAATCTTTCAGCGCAGCCGCTCGAAAATACGAAGGCTTGTACGAGTCAGAAACGAAACGATACGAAGCTCCAGAAAACTTCGTGACAGAGATGGGACCAGAGGGCGTTACCTTCATCACAGAAGTATCAAGTACAGGCAAGGATCCTGAGCCCATCGCGACGGCCGGCTACAAGGCTTGGAATGAACTTGGGGGCATGCAAGCAAGGATCACCACAGGGTTCCAGATTACAGAGACTCCTTTGTACAAAGAGACCCAGGACAGTATCCCTGAATTCGAGGTTGTTGCTGTTGCTGTTGATCCGGCGTTTCAGGACTATGGCCTCTCTGCACAGCTCCAACAGAGGATCATGGAGGATGTCGCACTAATGATGAAGGTTTCGGGAGAGAAGGATTTCAGGCTCAGGATTCGAACACTGAAGGAAATCAATGAAGGATACTGGACTAGAAAAGGCTACAGGTACGTCCTGTCGGACTCCTGCCCTTTCTCCTGATCTAATCTTAAGCGTCTGTTATGTATCCTGGGCATGTGCTACCTGTATAATGCCCGGACACGCGTCGTAACTCGTCAAGTGTCGTTCACGAATGGCAATGCTGACTCCGAAACCCCCTACAGAACTCTACGGGAATTCCATTATGATGCGGGAACGTTTGGAAGCAAGAATGGCTTAACTTCGTTAGAGATGTTCAGAGATCACCATGTAGTATAGAATGACGTGAGGCTCTGGATTTGGTGGTAGGCATTCAGTGCTAGCGAATCAGAGCAAGATAGATTTGGGTCTGCATTACTGTGCTTGTCGGTGGCCGTAGATAGCCTTGGCGCGAGTCTCTAAGATTTGCGACAATGCTCCGTCAAGCTCCTAATCGCAAGTATCCGATACATACTTCATTGATACTATACACAAGACCTCAATCTTTTTGCTATCAACTGCCTGAATACATATTGACTGGCCGCGTCTACTGGTCTCGTTCTTTGAATTCTTTCTCTGTCCTTGAGGATGGACCTCTCCAACATATTGTACGTTTCCAGCCCTGCTCAAAATGCGATTTGGGCGCGCAAACGCTTTGCGCAATGACATACAACGCCTCTGCGGATTAGTCGCTGACCTTGGATCCCTTTACGCAGTCGACTGGTTAACCTCGCGGTTGGGGGATTGATGATAGTAGGGGGAATCGGCCAATTTTTTCCAATTGGATTGTAAGCCGCGACATCTCCCACGGCTTGTACTGGAAATGGAATTACGCTGACTTTGGCGATAGTCAGAGTGTAATCGTTGGATGCTATGTCATAATTTTCGGCGCTGGTCAGTCTGCCTCCGCCATCATCGGTACACTGAACTAACATGCGCAAACCAGCAACGCTTCTACTTGAGTTCCAAATACCCTCATACATGTCAAAATGGGCACCTTTCCTCTTCAGCTTCCTTGGACGCGGCATTTGTGAGTTTAGGCCAATCTCGTATGCCCTCAGAAGAATACTCTGACTCAGAGCGCACAGTCTACATCTTTGTTGGGACCATACTACTCCATAAGCCTATCATTCGAATCATCGCAGGTGCCGCTATCGCGATTATCGGACTCGGCTATTGCGTTCTCGAATACATACCGTCGATTGAGCCGCCGCAGAATATGAGAGATGCCAATGCAGAGTGGGGAGCCGAGCAAATATGAGAGTCTGTGATACTCACTCGAAAAGGGGGAACATCAGGGTTGACGGATGTGTATGCGTACAGGACCTTGTGTCCTCGAGATATCAAAACTGTTTCTGTAGCATATGGAAGCCTGTCGAGAGGATAAAGACAGGTGATCTAGCACACGGTGGGGATGCCGTGGAGAGATCTGATACTGTATCATAGTCTTCGATTATTGCTTTCTGTGAACCTTTTGCTACCTCGTCAACACCTGGTCTCACGCCTATTGAGGAGGTGAAACTGTTGTCAGAATGTATAATACGTCTGAAATTGAGTGGTGCACGGCTAGCGAGCTTTGCCCCCCAAAAAGTTCAACGATTGCTGTGACACATAACATGATCTGATAGATTGAGCAATGCGCCCTAAGCCTCAAGGTCATCGACCAATGAAACGCCGGATTGATAGAAATCTCATACCTTTGTCATGCGATATCCCCAGTTTCTGGGGGCATCGGTCCCGCTGAGTGGTTCGTCGCGAATGAGGAAAGAACATCCGAGGAGAACGATCACCCTGCTTCCCAAAAGCGATTTGGGAGTTTTGGTACTAGAGCTACCAAATTCCCCTTACACTGCCAGCTCCTCTAGGACCTGCATCTGCTATAGAGCGGGGCAATACACTACATGTACTAGCTTCGTGGAATCTACAATCGGAAAGTACGTTGATAATGCAGCCCAGGCATCTCTCAAAGTCGCCAGCCTTGATGCCCGTCGTGCTTGCTAAATCTGTCGACCCAGGCTGACCTCATCTAGTCGGCCTCCGAAGCGTTAAAAGACACGAGACTCTCGGTGCGACACTTTGGGCGAATCTAGGAGGCACTGGAAAAGCAAAGTACCTACAGTTGTTGAATCCCGCATCCAGTCAGTCTATCAGCCTCGGCGCATCGCTCTGAGATCGATTTCCGATATCTCATCGAACCCCCAACCAAGAGTGCCCAAACTCTCAAATCGGTCTCGAAAGTCGATAATGCAATAACTCGGGTGGCACTGGCGGAAGCGCAAGAGATGGCTTCCCATGAATTATTACAGCAATCTCATGATATACCGGACTTCGAAGGTGCACACTCATTACTACAGCATTCTCGAGGCGGGCGTGAGACCACTGAAGACAATATGCCCATAGCTACAGATCACTTTGCTTTCAGATCCGCCAGCTCCGACGAGGATCAAAGGACCGGAGAGTGCGTCCCAGTTGGACAAAGCGACAGGCAAGCCAACTGGCAGGACCGTCAAGCAGATCCACAGGATGCCTCAGTAAACCACACGCCTGCTCTAGGACAAGTCTGCAGGTGAGGATCTGCACCGCGTCTGTCTTGCAGTTTCAGCAAAACCGTTAACAAACGCACTGACATTTTTGTATAGCAACTGCGGCACTACACAGACCCCCCTTTGGCGGCGATCTACAAATGGGTCGACTATCTGCAACGCCTGCGGCTTATATCATAAGGCTCGGAATATATCTCGACCAACTACCCTTAAGAGACTGCCCTCCCAGCCTGCATCATCACACGGCTCGGACATGGACGCCCAGGAGCCTCGACGAAGTCTTTCCCCATTGGCTAATGATGGAGCAACACAGCACAGCAGGTCCACTTATGTATCCGCAGGCCAGCTAGCAACGGGCTCCTGCCCTGGCGGGGGCCATTGCAACGGCACCGGAGGTGCGGATGGCTGCAATGGCTGCCCGGCGTTCAACAATCGAGTTTCGAAAACCACGCAGGTTGCCATTATGTCGACGCCTCCTGCTGTTATAAGCAACGAGCAAAACGAGGGCGATGAGGGCAATGCTACGCGAACGACACCTGAAGATTTGAGCCCAAGGCCTTCAGTCACCCAAGAATCACTCAGCATCAACCAGGCCACCACTAGCCTCGTCCTTTCTTGTCAAAATTGTGGTACAACGATCACGCCTTTGTGGCGCCGGGACGAAAGCGGCAGAACGATATGCAATGCTTGTGGTGAGTGCAACTAATTTCGCCTTCGCGCCAGCACTTAGCCTGACGAGCATGCAGGCCTTTACCACAAGCTCCACGGCGTGCATCGACCCGTGGCCATGAAGAAGTCCGTTATCAAGCGGAGGAAGAGAGTAGTTCCAGCCACTAATGATCAGGATCCGAATGCTCCTCAATTCTCGACTCTCCCTATATCGCCTTCGCCCACTCCACAGCATGTGGACGCTCCTGAAGCCCGAAGTAAGCAGCGTTTCTCGTCAAGTATTGATATTGGAGGCCCTCTTGATCTCCGTCCAAACCCAGGCCATCTCGACAGCCCTGAAGTGCGGAACAGGCAGAGGATTGACTCCAGTATGGACCCAAACAGCCCGTCGAATCTTGCCCTTCGCCATCATGATCGCCAGATGGAACACAAACACCAACATGACCCACCTCCTATAGGCGTTGATTTCACTGGCTACCAGTTGGATCAGCGTCAAGATCAAAGGCGGCGGCCGTCTAGTCATCCGCAACAACATCTCCCGTCACTATCTAGCATACATGATACATCGAATCAACTTTCGGACCCACTTGCTTACTCTAGGCTAAGTCCTCTTCCAGGCTCTTCATCTAGGAAACGAAGTTACGACAACTCTGAGCGCGATGAGCCCTCGCCATCTACTCCGCATAACTCAGGCGCCAAACGTTTGAGCTCCATCTCGTCTTTGTTGAATCATCCTCAATCGGCCTCCGAGGACTTGCCAATCGACCCAAACCTGTCTAGCATTAGCCAAAACCAGCAGCCATTGCATCGACATTCTCACCCAGATTCCCAACCACAACGGTATCAACTACCGCCGCCGACACCTGACAGTAGAGGGCCTCGACAAAGTACGAGCAGCGATCCGGGTGGATGGGAGCTGAGGGAACGGCGAGCGAGGTTGAGAAGAGAAGCAGATCAGATGAGAGAGATGTTGAGGTTGAAAGAGAAGGAATTGGAGGAATTGGATGAACTCGGCTGACTGCATTGATTGTATCATTGTGTTGACATATGGGCATTGTATTCGAAGATACCATCATTGGCATAGATTGGAGGACCATTGTGCAAACCAGCGAAATTAAATAAGGAAGTTCGGAACTGAAAGCCCCCGGCTTCATATACCTTGACGCTACTTTCTAATCTATACAAACACCTTCGCTCGCGTCTTGCTTTCAACGCTCAAGCTGCCGACTTTGGCTTCTTGGTCCCATACTTCGACCTTGCTCTAAGCCGATTTCCAACGCCGCCCTAAACATGGATTAGCTTGGACAGCTCTACCTCTCGAAGTTGTAAAGACAGGACAAGCAGGTTTACCAGATCCATGGCCCCTCTGACAAGGTGATACCGCACGCCCGGACAATCCTGACTCCTCCCTCCTCTCACAAGAACTACACTGTGCTGCTGCACATTATGTCCTATTCCACGCACAATGCATCAGCACATATCCTCTACCACTCTCCTATCCCCCTTCCCTTCCACCATTCTCGTAGCCCCCTCCCCCCAATCCCCTCTCAGAAGCTCAC
>JAABUK010007097.1_pt1 | contig 16344 bp, 15 predicted proteins | sample 5559141 | NCBI WGS metagenome assembly JAABUK01 (sample SAMN10711869, study PRJNA513367) | rock metagenome | isolation source: Antarctica rocks | place: Antarctica: Victoria Land, Pudding Butte nord | collected 2016-01-03
ATAAAATACTTTTTTGCATTATTGAATTTATTTACAAATCAATTGGTACACCTTTCCAGCCATAGCATGGAAGGTTGTGATATAATAAGTGTGCGAGCCGGACACAGTGTTTTAAATTTCGATTGAGTTTCGCGATAACATCCCCCGAAACTTATAATAGAAACGTTGACTTCGAAGTCTGAACCTCCGGTGCAAGATTTCAATATTATGCTAAATTTATTTTTTAACTGCAAAAAGAAAAAGAGGCACCTGAACTACGAAAAAAAGCCGCTGTAAAATAGATTAATAACCTCTTTCTTTTACGATTCAAAAAAAATATAAAAAATGAAAGATTGAGGTTCCCTGTAGAAACTATGACACAATATGAACCCGGGTATGAAGGATAAGCTGTATCGGCAGTATCGGCAGGAGTTCAACAAGGCCATCTATTTATTTTTCAGCAGTACCACGGTATATGAAATAAAAGGACCTGATGTAAAATCAGGTAATGATTTCAATAAGGAAAATGTAAAAACAATTGCTAAGCCTTCTATTAACGTTAATGATACAAAGTTTATATATCGTTCCCGCCTCATTCATTTACATTGTTAGAAAGAAAATTAAGAAAATGATCAACCGAAATAATAAAATGAGTTCAACATTTTTTAAGAAAAGGAATGTAAGGACAGCCATGTACATTATGTATATTAAATCAGTATTGTTGGCAGGCATAATGGCTTTCTTCACACCCGCTTCAACTCTTCATGCACAAAGCGCAAAAACGCTTACAGTTAAAGCGAATAAAATAAAAGGAACTGTCCAGCCAACCATGTGGGGTGTGTTTTTTGAAGACATCAACATGGGTGCAGATGGGGGCATTTATGCAGAATTGATTAAAAACCGGTCTTTTGAATTTTTTAAACCTATGATGGGTTGGAAGGTGTTAGGCAAACCCTTAACGGAAGGTGATTTTTTGGTAATGAATCGTCAAAAACTGGATACGGCTAACCCCAGGTTTCTCCGGGTAACCTTGCATAACAATAGTAAAGGAAGTATTGGATTAAATAATGAAGGCTTCAGGGGCATGGGTATAAAAAAAGACCTCGGTTACGATTTTTCTGTGATGTATCGGCAAGTATCTTCGGGTGTTACAATGCACGTGGAGCTGGTGAATGAAAAAGGATGCGTGCTGACATGATACAAATGCTTGCCGATATGAAACCGGGTTTTATTCGTTTTCCCGGTGGATGTATTGTAGAAGGCTTTGACCTTTCTCAACGCTATCAATGGAAAAAAACCATCGGGCCCGTTGAACAAAGGCAATTGATCATTAACCGTTGGAATTTTGAATTCGCTCATCGCCCTTCACCGGATTATTTTCAAACTTTTGGCTTAGGGTTCTTTGAATATTTTCAACTGGCTGAAGATATAGGCGCAGAGCCGCTTCCTATCCTGAATGCTGGAATGGCCTGCCAGTTTAATTCGGCTGAACTGGTGCCGATTGACCAGATAGTCCCTTACGTGCAGGATGCGCTTGATCTCGTTGAATTTGCAAATGGAGATAGTACAACTCACTGGGGCAAGGTTCGTGCAAAATTGGGGCACCCGCTTTCATTTAATATGAAGATGATGGGTGTAGGCAACGAAAACTGGGGACCGCAATACGTAGAGCGCCTTAAAGTTTTTACAAAAGCTATTAAAGAAAAATATCCTGACATAAAGCTGGTGAACAGTTCAGACACTGATCCGAACGGAGAACGTTTCGATTATTTGAATCGGGAACTCAGAAAGATGAATGCAGATCTTATTGATGAACATTATTACCGCCGTCCTGAATGGTTTCTTGCCAATGCAGGACGCTACGATAATTATCCACGCAACGGATCAAAAATATTTGCCGGTGAATATGCGGCGCAATGCGACAAAATGGTGAGCATCAATAATAAAAATAACTGGCAGACAGCCATTGCGGAAGCAGCGTTTATGACGGGAATGGAACGTAATGCTGATGTGGTATCCATGGCTTCGTATGCACCATTGTTTGCGCATGTGGATGGCTGGCAATGGACACCGGATATGATTTGGGTAGATAATCTTCAGACCTATGGTACACCTAACTATTATGTACAGAAATTGTTTTCACTCAATAAAGGAACCAACGTGGTGCCCTTGCTGGAAAACAATAAACCCCTTGCTGGACAGGATAGTTTATACGCATCGGCTACTATTGATAAGACTACCAATGACCTCATTTTAAAAATAGTGAACGCCTCAGCCAAAACACAGGAAAAAAATATACAGGTGGACGGAGTGAAAATGCTGGATGCGAACGCAAGGTTAACAATTTTAAAAGGTGAGGAACTAAGTGATGTTAATTGATTAAGCCAGCCAGATAAGGTTACGCCAAAAGAACAAAAGATTACACTCAAAGGGAAAAATATATCTGTGCCCTTATCACCTTATTCGTTTACGGTTTTACGAGTAAAAATGTTGTGAGGAAGGCCGCATAGAAAGGTAGTGTTATATAGCGTTTATTGCTATTAGCAGTCAACTATAATTTATCAGGAGAGGACGGCGGCAACAGTTTAGCTGATACTTGATAACTGACTGCTGGTAGCAATAAACAAATGGAATGATAAGCGTTTTATACCATAAAGGCTGGTGTACTGACAATTGGATTATGCACATTCTTTGGTGAAATCCAGGCTTATAAAAGATATTATGAAATTCTTTCCGCAATGTCATTAAGTTAGAAATGTTGGGGGGACATTTCTTATTAAAGCTGACTAAACGGAGGAAACAACCTGGCGAAGCTCCATCCACTTCACTGGTTTCTAAAACCTCATAGGTCTGAAATACAGGTTGTATCCTGCTTCAAGACCTATGAGGTAGGCTTTTTGAAAGTTTCTAAAATTTAAATACTAAATAATTTTGGTCATCTTCCTACTACTCGGTTCAGAAAATATACCGGGAATGGTGAGCGGGTTCTATATAGTGACTTAACTGATAAAGCACATCTTCTTGAACCTAACAAAGATTATTTAATAGCAATAACCCTATATAATGGGGTTACAAAGTTTTTTGTAAACAACCGTGAATTCTTTTCTTTTAAAGATATCAATCCATTAAAGGAAGGTTATTTTGGTTTTAGAACAACACAGTCAAGACAGAATATTGATAGCTTTAAAGTTTATCAACTACAATAATTACACTATTGGCATGTCAACCTTAAATTGTCGCTTTTGTTATCAGCTATCAGAAATCAGGAGGAAAATCATTATACATTAGCGTCCTGATAGCAATTAATACAACATTTTATGCTTGACATTACACTATTATGTAATTGAATCACTGTTTGTATAAACTCTTTAAAATTGCTAATAAAATAAATTCGAACGATGGATCATAAAAAATATATTTCGCGCAGGCAGGTTTTAAGTTGGGGATTAAAATTTTCAGCAGTAACCGCGGTAAGCACAGCCATCACTACCTGCGCTTTAATAGCAGGAGCTAAAAGAGAGGATGTTCCTGTGTTTGATGTTTTACAGTATGGCGCAGTGGGCGATGGTAAAACACTTGATACAAAAGCTATTCAAAAAGCAATAGATGCAGCCGCAGCTACAGGTAAAAAGTCAAGGGTGATTGTTAGAAGCGGCCATAAATATATGATTGGAACAATTGAGCTGAAAGCTAACATTGATTTTCATCTGGAAGGCAATTCAGAGCTTTTGGTAAGCACAAACAAAAATGATTATTCAGGCCAGGCGGCTGTTGTTGCTAAAAGTGCCAATAACCTTACGTTGTCCGGAACGGGTAGTATAAATGGCCGCGCTTTGGAGTTTATGTCTCACTACGAAAAAGAGAATGAGTGGTGGATACCTAAAGACTGGAGGCCTAAATTATTTATCCTTACTTCCTGCAATAACCTTCGCGTACGGGATATCACTATTACAAAAGCACCAAGCTGGAGCTTGCACATGCTTGGCTGCGAAAATGTTTTAATTGATAACATAAAAATTCAAAATAACCTGGATGTTCCTAATTGTGATGGCATTGACCCTGATCACTGCCGTAATGTACACATTCGTAATTGCCATATTGTTTGTGGTGATGATGCTATTGTAATTAAAGCCACTAAGCAAAACGAAGATTATGGACCTTCAGCTAATATAAGCGTTAGAGATTGCATACTGGAAACTCAGGATTCAGGAGTAAAGATCGGTACGGAAACTACGCAGGATATATACGACATCAAGTTTGAACGCTGTACAATAATAACGAGTTGCCGGGGTTTGACAATCCAGTTGCGGGATGAAGGTAATATATACAACATAGCATTCAGTAACATCACTTTCGTTTCACGTTACCATTCAGACCCTTGGTGGGGAAGGGGAGAAGCAATTTCTTTAACTGCTATTCCCCGTACACCTCAATCAAAGATTGGAACCATTCGCGATGTTGTAATAAAAGATATTAAGGGACGGGCCGAGAACAGTGTACGCATTAACGGAACCAAAGAAAGCCGTATCCGGAATGTTACTTTAAAAAATGTAGCTATTACTTTTGACCGTTTCACACAGTATCCAGGAAATCTTTTTGATAACCGTCCTACAACTGCTTATCCCGGTATCGAACCTCATGGTAATCCTGGTTATTATATTCGTTATGCTGATAATGTTGTTTTAATAAACTGCAGTGCTACATGGGGCAGCAATGTTCCTGATTATTTTACACATGCCTTGGAAGCACATGACGCAACTGGTGTAAAACTAAGAGGCTTCAAAGGACAAGCGGCTCATCCAAATCGTGATAAAGCAGTTGTAATTAGTTGAAGTGTTACTTAAAGGGTAATTTCCTTGTTAATCTCTTACATACACTTATGAATATTTACCGGCTTTTATTTTTGATAATTCTTTTAATCTATGGAGCGTATGCCAATTCCCAGGATAACCGCATCTATAAAATATTTCAGTTTCCCGCTGATATGATTCCGGCTATAGACGGTAAAGCCGATGACTGGAAGATTGTGCCGGATGAATATACAGTTGGCATGGATCAGTTGTGGGATGACAGTAAAAAGCATGTAAAGGCAGACCCACAGAATCTTGACGTAAAAGTGAAAGTGGGTTGGGTTAAAGGAATTAACAGGCTTTACTTTCTTTATGAAGCCTATGATAATTACTGGGATTTCTCACTGACAGATTTACACAATGATATTTTTGAAATTGTAGTGGATGGCGACCAATCAGGCGGGCCGCTTATTGACAGGTTTCATCCCAACAAAACCTTAAGCCCAATGGATGCTTACTTTTCTTTTCACGGTGTTCATGCACAAAACTATCACATCTTTACTCCCGCAATGGGAAAAGATTGGGCACTTGCATGGGGAAGCCAGCCTTGGATAAAAAACCTGCCTTATGCCAACGCCGCTTATAACTATAATTTTAAGCCGGGTGATTCAGGAAGACTAATCCTTGAATTTTGGATAACACCATTTGATTATGCCGGCTCTGAGGGTCCGGTTCGTGCAGTTGAGTCTGTACTTACAGAGAACAAGACTATTGGTATGAGCTGGGCAATCATTGATTATGATGATGTAAATGCAAAAGGTAACAACGGCTTTTGGAATCTTTCAAAAGAATATACGATGTACGGTAATGCATCATTCCTGCTGCCATTTAGGCTAATGCCTTTGGAAGAACATTTTAAAAAATCTATAGATGCACAATGGTCGTTTAAAGTAGTGGATATGAAGCGTAGGCTTGTTGCGTTTATTGATGAATCAGAAGGTAAGATAACTTCATGGAAATGGGATTTTGGAGATGGTACTACATCAACAGAACAGCATCCAACCCATGTATACCAAAAGCCGGATCATTATATAGTTACCCTTTGGATAGAAGGGCCGGCAGGCAAATCAAGGTGTGCCAAGGTTTGGGATGTAGCAGTGAAGTAAGACGATAATACAGAAAGTAGAGCTTGTAACAGCTGGTTATTTTTAAATGCTTCTTTTACATTTTTCTGTTTACCAGTCCTCATGATAAACGTTCTTTCTAATTCGGGAATATAAGGAAGCTTTGAATGTTTTTTCACTTATTAATAAGAATAAAATGAAAGAAAAAAAAATTTTTACGTTATCCGCTTTTGCGTTTTTTTCTCTTACATCAGTTGCTCAACCAGGAGCTAACGATGTAACAACTCCTCTACATTTATTGAAGCCTGATTATCCTGTTTCTTATGGAGCTCCTTCTGTTGATAATGTAAAGCAGGTGCTCAATAAAGTTTATACATATTTGAATGAGGTAACACCTGCACAATTTATTGACCGGCGTACAGGCAAGGTAGTAACTAACTTAACTAATGTTGATACTAATATTGTTCTAAAGCAGGGCGACTTTAGGTTAACGAGTTATGAATGGGGTGTAACTTATTCAGGAATGTTGTTGGCAGGAGAAGCAACAGGTGATCAGAAATTTACTGATTATGCCAAATAAAGATTGCAGTTTATTGCAGAGGCAGTGCCTGCTTTTAAAGAATTATATCAAAAAAATCCAAACGCTGCAAATCCTTTACGCCAGCCTGTAGCTCCGCATACTCTTGACGATGCAGGAGCTATTTGTGCAGCAATGATAAAAACACTAAGGGCTGGTGGAAGTGCAAGCCTTCCTCCTGTTATAAACAACTTTATCAAATATATATCCACTGAAGAATTTCGTTTACCTGATAAAACATTGGCAAGAAACCGTCCGCAAAGAAATACGCTTTGGCTTGATGATCTGTATATGGGTGTGCCTGCACTGGCACAGGCTGGAAAGCTTACAGGTGACATAAATTATTACAATGATGGTGTAAAGCAAATACTCCAGTTTTCGCAACGTATGTTCAACAAAGAGAAAGGTGTTTACATGCATGGATGGGTGCAGGAAATGAATGTTCATCCCCAATTTCATTGGGCACGTGCCAATGGATGGGCATTACTTGCCATGACGGAACTGTTGGATGTTTTACCTGAAACGCATCCCGGAAGAAAAGCTGTGCTCGACCAATTGCAGGCACATGTTAAAGGTATTGCTTCCTATCAATCAGGGCAGGGTTTCTGGCACCAGTTGCTCGATAGAAATGATTCTTATCTTGAAACTTCTGCAACTGCTATTTATACCTATTGTATAGCCAGGGCAATTAACAAAGGATGGATTGATGCAATGGCATATGCACCCATGTGCTTTCTTGCATGGAATGCTGTAACTACAAAAGTAAATGCTAAAGGGCAGGTAGAAGGGACTTGTGTTGGTACAGGTATGGCTTTCGATCCTGCGTTTTATTATTATCGCCCCGTAAATGTTTATGCAGCTCATGGATACGGCCCGGTAATACTTGCGGCGGCAGAAATTATAAACCTGTTGAAGAATAATGTTTTTGAAATAAACGATAGTTCATTACAATTAAAAAGATAGCTACAAAATAAATTGGATCTATAAAAAAGAGGCTTATTGTTTTTCTTTGCCGCGTATGTTTTTAGCTTCTTAATACACGTTGGGCAATGCGTGAAAATCATAAAAATTAATCTTAATAATAACAGTATGAAAATGAAATTATATCAATCGCTTGTATATGCTTTATGCATCCTGCTTATGGTGGCCTCGCCGGCATATTCACAAATCGGCAAACGGTTTCCCTCGGAACGTAAAGTTGTAAAAGATCCCGTAACCGGCACCATGCTTAGCTTTCTTACCAGTACTCCAACCGGTGATTCTAAGATTTACCAGACACATAACCAATGGACTTCAGATGGTCAATGGCTAATATTCCGTTCAGGCCGGATTCCCGGCGAAGCTATGGCGGTAAATGAGAGCACCGGGGAGATGGTTCAGGTAACCGAGGGTGGTTACATGGGCATGCTTAACGTGGCAAGAAATTCTATGAAGCTTTACTTTATGAGGAATGGCGATTCTTCAAAACGCCGTAGTGGAGATACATCGCAGCGGCGGTTTGCTAATATGCCTGTTCAGATCATTGAAGTAGACCTTGCCCGATTGTTTACAGACAGCAAAGCAGGTACTATGAAGCCTGCCTCCGTGTATCAACGTATATGTGGCACTACGCCTGCTGAACTTGGAGCAGGTGGTGATATGGCGCTTGATGGTGCTGAGGACTGGGCTTACTTCCGTGTCGGACAAGCAGAGGCAGCTAAGCACCTGCCGGCAGGTACAAAGTTAGAAAAGGCGTTTGGGCCAAGAAATATGGGTGCCGGACCAGCAGGCATTGCGGGTAAGGATGTTAAGACCGGTGAGATAAAATACGTAGTTTCAGTTCCTTTCCAGATTGGTCATATTCAAACCAATCCATGGGTTCCCAAAGAAATTGTTTTCTGTTGGGAAACCGGTGGTAAATCACCTCAACGTACATGGACAGTAATCGCTGATGGTACAGGCTTGCGTCCCTTGTATCCCGAAGCCGAATATGAGTGGGTAACCCATGAAGCTGTTATCTCTCGTGATGAAGTTGCTTTTGCCATTATGGGTCATCGTAAAATTCCTGGCACGAACACCGGTGTTAATGCTCCCGGTACGCCCGTTAGCGGAGCCAATCCTGGCCAGGAAGCTGCATGGGGACCTTCAGGTACACGGGAAAAACCAACAGGACTGGGCATCGTTAATTTCAGGACAAGAGAGGTAACTATTGCCGGACAAACGCCCAGCGGAAGCGGGCTTTGGCATGTTAGCGGTTCTCCGGACGGAAGATGGGCAGTAGGTGATGATTTTTTGCGAAGCATATATTTAATTGACCGGCATACAAAGGAGATGCTATTGCTTTCAACGGGTCATAAAGAAACAGCAGCTGATCATCCTCACCCAACCATGAGCCCTGACGGAACAAAAATAGAAATTCAATCGGCGATGTTATCTGCAGATAACCGATCGATGAACATTTGTATTATACCAGTGCCTGAAGCGTGGCTGAAGCGTACTTATAGTAATAAGCAGTAACTGCTTAGCGGCAAAGAGGACAGCGGAGGCTATAAAGAACACGATGAAAGATAGCATGGTTTTCTCTAACATCATCGTACTCAAAAGAATCATGAAATAACGTAATTTCATTAATGCGTTATATATACAATCAACTATCAGAGGATTATAATACTTTATTTCTTGATAATATTTTGAAGTTTAAAAGGAAGTTAGAAGCGTCTACCTCTGGTATTACCGAGTACGTAGATTTCTATCCATCATTCGGAATCAAAAAAGATGAAAAGGCAGACTTTCTAATTTACGGGCAAGCGGTTAATGGATGGGGCACTGGATTTACTTTGCATCATGAGTTTCCTGATAAAAAACTTTTGCAGAGCATCAAATATTCTAATGAAGTTCTTACAAACTATGACTTATGTCCATTAGACTGGGTTAATGTACTTTGGTCAAACGCTACCTTTAACCATACCTCGAAAGACAAGTTATTAGAAGAATTTTATAAAAATAATTATCGCGCTCATAGGTCATTTTTCTGGAATGTTGTTTACAAACTTAGTAATAGAGTTTGTGCACAGTTCCTTATCCAATGGCGGCTGGGGTGACGCTGGTGCCAGCGAGGGAAATTTGTTAAGTATCACCACAGGTCCAAGGGGATATTCTCAATTAAACCCTTCAGCGCCTGATTATTTTTCCGGGTACAGTTTTCTGGTATTCACCAAAGCATTTTACGACTTTATTCGTTTTGATCCCAGGAATACAGCAACCGTTGCTAATCTCGATAGCCTGAAAGCTGCCGGTGTGGCAAATTATACCCCGGGATATAATAACACAGGTTTTTTCTTCGGTAAATTTATCGGCCGGGTAGCCAATAAAGCGGCTACCACCCCTGAACTTAATTTTGGCCAGGATGAGTATGAAATACACCTGGCGGATGTCTATCTCATGGAGGCGGAAGCCTTAATGAATGCTAATGCCGGCACAGGTGTAGGCAGCAGGGCTTATCAATTGCTTAATGCGGTGCGGGCATGCGTTGGCTTGGCTCCAGTTGCGGTAACACAGGATAACATTGAAAAAGAAAGAAGGCTGGAACTCGCAGGAGAGGGGCAGTGTTGGCCAGACTTAGTGAGATGGGGCAAAGCTGCTACTGTACTTGCCTCAAAAGGATTTGTCGCTGGGAAACACGAAGTATTTCCTATCCCTCAAAACGAGTTGAGCAATACAAAGCTTAAGCAAAACCCTAACTGGTAGGCTAACTAACAATGTGGGAATGACCTGGCGAAGCTCATATGCATCGCTAGGTCGTTCCCACATTACATTCAATCGTGCGCTAATGAATAAAAAACAATTACCTTTAAGAATACACCTTATCGCTTTTCTTTTGCTTTGCACGTATTTAGAAATTGTTGCTCAAAAAAGCATTGCGGTATGGCTTACTAACTCTGACAAGTCAGCGCTTTTTCAACAGCAACCGCAAAGCTTGCAATTTACTGATGGTAGCCTCTTACCTCCTGTTATAACAATTGATGAAAAGCAAACTTATCAAACTATAGATGGTTTTGGATACGCATTAACAGGTGGGAGTGCCATGCACTCGTGAAGATAACTAAATCTGCCAGGCTTACAGGCTATGGGGATGCGCGTTTCATTTATCAACTGCTTAGGCGACTCATCCATACAAATAACGGGAATAGTTGGATTATAAGGCATTTTATATACATCCAGTACTGATTCCATATGGGCTACGAAATCTCCGCTTTCCAAAGGTGGTATTATCCAACCTTTCACTCGCCACGGCTTCAACTCGTTTTTTTTAAAACCCTGCGTACCGTTTCATGAGATACACTACCGGCGTACTTTAACTCAATCATTTTATCTGCTAACATACGTAATGACCAACGCCCCTACCCCTGAGGGGCTTTACTGCAGCTTATAGCAATTAAATGCGCTTGGAAATCACCGTCCGTTTTACAGGTTTTAATTGCAGGGTATGATTTACGCTCGACACATGCCTGGAAACCTTCTTCTATAAAACGTTGCTTTATGCGTTCTACTGTCTTAATATTCACGTGAAGAACCTGAGCTATTTGCTCATCAATTAACTTATTGCCATGTTCACCTTCATCACAATTGAGCAATATGCACGTATTCCTATATCGTTGTGAAGTATGCTTGCCTTTATTAAGAATCACCAGCAACTCCTCTCGTTCTTGCTTTGTAAGTGTCACCTTATAACGTACCATAACTTTTTTGACAGTTAAGGTACTAAAATAATAGACATTATTTACTTGACACGACACTAGTATGTAATGTATTTCCTCCTGATAGCTGATAGCTGATAGCTGATAGCAAAAGCGACAATTTTAGGTTGACATTACACATTTAAAAAAGAATTCGGAAAAACTCCTTCGCAGTTTTTGCAGGAGCTGAAGAAGTAAGGCCCACTTTATGCTTATCTTAAAAAACAACTTGAGCTAAAAAAACCAATGCCTGCTGTTACAGAAAATAATAACGATTTCGTATTGGAGGTACACCTCCGCCTGTCTGCGATTTATGGCAGTCAAATCAAGTATTTTCATGACTTGGACCCGCTCAGTGAATTGGTATCTGCATTATTATCGCACCGCACCAAGAACAGTAACTCAGCAAAAGCCTTTGCCAATCTGATGGATGTCTTCGGGTCATGGGAGGGAGTACGCGATGCGCCCGCTGCTGCGGTACAGGCGGCTATAAGCCCTTGTACCTGGCCTGAACAAAAAGCACCGAGGGTGCAGGAAGTACTGCGACTCGTAACCGAACGTCATGGCAGCTTATCATTGGATTTTTTAGCTATCATGGAAGTGCGGCTTGCCAGGCAGTGGTTGGAAGAGCTACCGGGTGTGGGTCCTAAAACCAGCGCTGCAGTGATGTCATTTAGCAATCTGCGAGCCAGGGCTTTACCTGTTGACTCGCATCATTTCCGGGTGGCGGTACGATTAGGCATCATCAATGCAAAGAAAGGCGAAGCTAAAGCTAACCGTGTGCTGGAAAGTCTGTTGCCGCCCGATTTTACTGCCCAGGAAGTGTACGACAATCATCAGGTAATGATGCGTCATGGGCAAAGAATCTGTATATACTATCGTCCTGATTGTAAAAGTTGCGTATTGCTAAATATCTGTCCAACAGGTAAAACGATTGTGGAAAGTAGTCCATTGTCAGATCCGGATTCAAACAAGCAATAAATTCTAAAAATAGCTGCTTCCTAGTATCCGGGATTTTGCAACAGTTTCGGTGTGACGTCAATCTCATTTTGAGGAAACGGATACCAATAATTTTTAACTTGAAAAACCTTAGACAGTACAGTGAACCGCTCATATAAAACAGGCTGATTCGATGCATTAACGGTGATGCGCATTCCGGTAGATGGCTTGTTAAAAAACACTTCTCCCTCCTTCCATCTACGTACGTCAAAAAACCGGTGATCTTCAAAACACAGTTCTACAAACCGTTCATTATGGATGCGATCCCGCATTTGAGCCTGGGTTAAGCTGGTTGGCAGATTCGGCATCCCGGCGCGGGTGCGTACAAGATTTACTTTTGCAGACACGTCTGTAATGGGTCCTTGTGCTTCATTTAATGCTTCAGCATATATTAACAATATGTCTGCGTATCTGATCAGGATCCATGGCCGTCGCACGGATGCATTTGTCGTTTGGTTCCAATTTGCATTTTCACTAAGAAATTTTCTCATGTAATAGCCTGTCTGCGTAGCATTAATTGTTTGCCCGATCCCATCTTTACCTCCAACAAATGTTTGTACGGGCAAACTTTTGAATATAGCACCGTTGAATAAAATGGTCTGTGCAAGCCGTGGATCTCTGTTTACATAAGGATTATTCGGATTATATCCTGAAGCCTGATCAGCAATCGGTTTTCCATTATTCATTTCGAAAGCATCAACCAATTCCTGGGTAGGGTTCGTTCTGCCTAAGGCACCGTTATAACTTATGGGTGCATTGTTTATTTCAATAGTATTCGTGTTCAAAGCCTGAGTAGCAAATATCACTTCGTTATTATATGCAGACAAACTGTAATTAAAGATATTCGGATAAGGCGTTATGAGCTGGGCTTTGTTAAGGTCAATGACTGCCTTTGCGGCATCCGCAGCTTTTTGCCATTTCGCCAGATTGTTGTTTGTATTATACAATGGACTGGCAGCATACAGAAACAATCTTGCCTTTAAAGCCATGGCCGCTATTTTTGTTGCGCGGCCAATTTCCTTTGTGTCGGATGAACCTGCGTAATCTGTATTCCACAAAGGAAGGCCTGTAATAGCAGAATCACAGTCTGTTGCAATCTGATTCACGCATTCATCAAAAGTATTTTTTGGGAGATTCAAATCTTCATTACGGTCAAAGACTCTTGTTGACAGAACAATCGCTCCGTAGCGCTTTACAAGTTCAAAATGAAAAAAAGCCCGTAAAAAAAATGCTTCCCCCCTCCATCTTTTCCGAAGTGAATCTTTGCTAAGCGCTGCATTCAGCGGCACAATCTCTCCTTGGGAAATGGACGACAGAAACAGATTGGTTTTTCTTATTCCTGAATAGTAATTGGAATAACTATTATCGAAGGTACGCGAGGGCCCCCAGGTTCCGTTTACAAGCGTATAGACTGGTGAATTTACATTGGAGTTTACCGCTTCATCAGAAGCAGAAGCAAGCATAGCGCCATTGCTATCCAGATCAAATCTTACCTGCAGAAAATTGTAGGTATTATCTAAAAATCCTTTTACAAAAGAAGCGTTTTGTAAGAGTTGGTCCTGAGTTATATCTCCTGTTTGATGAATGACTCCATCATCCACATTCTTCTTGCATGCCACCAGCATACACGTAAGAACAGTACTCAAAACCAGGCTATACATCAACTTTCTCATAATTATCATTTTACGATCCACTTAAAAACTCAGATTAATTCCTGCTGAAAGCGTAGTTAAAGACGGATAAACGGCATTTCGCCCTGCATTTACAAGGGTAGGATTGAGGTCAAGCTTAGTCAGTTTACTAAACGATAGTAAATTGTACCCATTTACATATACCCTGCAGGTTGAAAGCTTCAACTTGTTCATTAAGCGGTTAGGCAACGTATATCCCAATTCAACGTTTCTTAGCTGAAGAAAATCTGAAGACCTGATCCAGAAAGTTGAAGCCGCTGTGTTGTTCCCGCGGTCTGAAAGGGCAATCCTGGGATATAAAGCAGTTCCGGCAGTGGCTGTAGTCCATCGATCTATACTGTATTGATTGAGGAAGCCATTGTTAGCATTGCCGGCATATATAATATTGCGTATGTCAACAGACCCGCCATGCTGGCCTATCATCATTGCTGTCAAATCGAACCCGGCAACTGCTACCGTACTTCCGAAACTGTAATAAGAAGCAGGCACGCTGCTGTAATCAAGAACCGTTTGATCGAAATTATCAATTAAACCATCCCCATTGATGTCTTTGTAGCGTATATCTCCCGGTTGAACCTTTCCAGATAGTGTAGAACGGGGTGCCGCATTGATTTCATTTTGGTTTTGAAAGATACCATCGGCTATGTATACCCGTCCTAAATTTGCAAGCGGGTGCCCTGTCTGAAGCTGATAAGAAGGCAACCCGGGCTGATCATTGTACCTGTTGAGATTTGCTCTGGCAAGTGTGTAATTAGCAAAAATGCTCAAATTTATTCTGTTCAATTGCCTATTGAAACGGATGCCGGATTCAAAACCTTTGTACTGCGCTTCACCGCTATTTTCAGGCACCAGTGTTTGCCCGATAAATCCGGGAATGAAACTGGGAGAAATCAGGTCTTTTCTTTTGTCAAGAAAGTAATCAAATGTGATATCAACTGCTGAAAATAATTTAGACTCAAATCCTATATCAAGTTTTTTAGATTTTTCAAACGTTAAGGCAGGATTAGGAAGTGAAATTTCTCCGGTTGCTCCCCCTGCGGAGGAGAAACCGGTTCCAAAACTATAACTTTGAAAACCGGCTGTTGAGTACAGGGATTGCCATCCGTACAACCTGGCGGTATAAAGATTATCGTTTCCCGCAAGCCCGTAAGAGCCTCTTAGTTTCAGGTAATTTACAGGCTTCAGTTCTTTCATAAAACCTTCTTCACTGATGATCCAGCCTGCAGAAAGCGCTGGAAAAAATCCATACCGGTGGTTCTCTGCAAACCGGATATTTCCCGAATAGTTCAATACAAGATCTGCCAGGTAACGGTGCCGGAAACCATAAGACACCCGGGATGAAACACTTTTGCGGTTGTAATCGAACCGGATGTTTCCAACAGGATTGAATACCGATGCTGTATTATAGTAATTGGCGACATCAATACTATGTTGTTTGAATGCACGCTTGTAATTTAACCCTGCCCACAGCTCATTGTTGCGGGTTGTGTTTGCAAATGATGCGGCTCTGTATCCCAGGTTTGCCCGCGTTCCAAATCTTGTGTATGCCCCAGAGGTATTGTTTCTTTGATAAACCTCAAAGTTCTGGGTACGTCCGCTTATATATACTCCGGCCATATCATAAGAATACATTGCGGAAACGAACAACCCCTTTGTAATTCCATCAAGTTTATAGGTTGCCTTGGCTGATGCCAGTAATACCCGGGTGATTTGAGCGTTATAGCCACGGCTTTGCAACTGAGCAAGCGGATTGTTTTGGAATATGGTGTTCCCCCCATATGAACTGTCAGCATTTAGTAGAGGATAGGCATTCGGCGGAGTCAGATAGACCGCATTTAATATATCAGCTATTCCTGCATAGCCGGTATTTTGCCCTGGCTCGGACCTGTTTTCAATTCTTTCCCCAATATTTACTGAAATATCGAGATTCTTAGTAACCGTAGCATCCAGGTTTGAACGGAAATTATACCGTTTGTATCCGACATTGGAATTATAATTAGGTGTTTCGGTTCCGGCCAATAAACCTCCCTGGTTGTAATAGCTGAATGTTGTAAAGTACTTAGCCGCTTCATTGCCTCCGGAAACCGATGCAACATATCTTTGAACGGGCGCTGACTTCTTAATAAACCGATCAACAAAATTATTATCTGGGTACAAATAAGGATCAGATCCGTTTTTGTACGCTGTTAAGGCTGTTTGGTCATAGAGCGGTGAAAGCCCCCCATTTTGTAATGCTTCATTGTACAATGATGCATAGGTATAAGAATCCAATGGTTTTATGGCAGACTGTACAAGCTGTGTACCTCGCATAACATTCAATGTCACCCTGGTACTTATTGTATTACTAATCTTTCGGTAAGATAGGCGACATTAATGAAATGTTCGTATATTTATATATGGGCAAGCATGGGGCATTGAAATCAAGGACAGCTAAATCGGACGGGCGTAAATTAAGCCATGGTCAAAGTG
>JAABUK010007098.1_pt1 | contig 16343 bp, 16 predicted proteins | sample 5559141 | NCBI WGS metagenome assembly JAABUK01 (sample SAMN10711869, study PRJNA513367) | rock metagenome | isolation source: Antarctica rocks | place: Antarctica: Victoria Land, Pudding Butte nord | collected 2016-01-03
CTCCCTCCCTCCTTCCTCCCTCCCTCCCTCCCTCCCTCCCTCCCTCCCTCCCTCCCGCCCTCCTTCCCAACACTGCATTGCCAGGTCGCACCACATGTACATCAAACTGTGAGTGCGTCTTGCTCTGCAAGCCTGATTTGGCACGTAGCACGTCAACTGGTGTGTAGCTCTTAGAAGCCGAGCCTGGCCAAGTCACATCCCAAGAACATGATCTTCCACCCTGTTGTACCTGACTTTCATTGCAATTGCAGTCTGCTTGTGGCTGTGCGACAATGAGCACTGGTACCTTGATTGCTAGTGCTATACCTGTTGTGCATGGCTGACTTTACTCTGACACTGACAGTGCCTGCTCAACCCCTTTGCACAGCTGCTGTTCCAGATGGTCACCTGCGCTTTGCAAGCCGGACCTCAAGCAGGTGGTGTCATCATCACAACAAGTCTGCTATGTACAAACAGCAGTATCTGGTGCTATAGGCTTGAGCACAACAAGGAAAGTCTCAGTCCGATAGCTGCCTAGTGTTTCTCTCAAGAACAGTGCTGCAGACAGTCACATAGACACTGACTCTGAAATAGTCAATACTGGTGCAGAGTGAAGATTCATGAAAAAACCAGAAAGTTCAAGAGATTCCCAAGAATTACATTTGCGGTACCAATTAATGCATCATTTCTGTGCAAAGGCCATGCTAATCTGTGCGGCAACAGAAGAATCAAACATGCAGTGACATGTGGGGTGAGGCATACCTGATACCTACCTGGCTGAATGCAAGAGCAAAGGCTGGCACAGGTGAAAATCAATCAGTGGCATGTGGTTGGCAGGTGATGGACTTGGTGGAGTTGAGGTCTCTGGCTGGTGCTGTGGTGGGCAGGCCAGGCGTGGACGGCCTTTCAGTGGAGCAGAGGAAGCGGCTCACCATTGCTGTGGAGCTGGTTGCTAACCCCTCTATTGTCTTCATGGACGAGCCCACCTCAGGTTAGTAGCCTTTCACATCTCATGGGAGTGCTGGTTGCTAACCACTCTGTTGTCTTCGTGGATGTGCTCACCTCAGGTTAGTAAACTCTCACCTCTTTTGGAGTTGCTCATTGCTAACCCCTCTCTTGTCTTCATGTATGAGTTCACCTCAGGTTATTCGCTTCTCACCTCTCGTAGAGTTGCTGCTTGCTAATCTCTCTCTTTTCTTCATGAGCAAGTTCACCTCAGGTGAGTAACCTCTCACCTTGGTTGCTAACCCCTCTCTTGCCTCATGAGCAAGTTCACCTCAGGTTAGTAGCCTCTCGCCTCTCACAGGGTTGCTGGTTGCTAGCCCCTCTCTTGCTTTCATGAACAAGCCAACTTTACTTCAATGATCATTTTTTATCATTGTTTTGTGAGTGGATGAGCAAATGAGCACATGTGCACCTACATGTGCACCTTCCACCAGCCCAGCATTGACATCTTTGAGGCGTTTGATGAGCTGCTGCTGCTCAGTATTGGTTCTTCGCATGCAGGTATGGATGCTAGAGCTGCAGCTATTGTGATGAGGACGGTGCGTAACGTTGTCAACACAGGCAGGACGATTGTGTGTACCATCCACCAGCCCAGCATCGACATCTTTGAGGCCTTAGATCAGCTGCTGCTGCTCAGTTCTGGTTCATCACATGCAGGTCTGGATGCTAGAGCTGCAGCTATTGTGATGAGGACGGTGCGTAACATTGTCAACACAGGCAGGACAATAGTGTGCACCATCCATCAGCCCAGCATTGACATCTTTGAGGCCTTTGATGAGCTGCTGCTGCTGAAGCGAGGCGGGGAGCTCATCTTCAATGGACAGCTGGGCAACAAGTCCAAGCATCTCGTCAAGTACTTCTCGGTGAGCAGCTGACCCTCTTACAGTAGGTGAATGAATGAGTGAATTAGCGAGTGAACAGACTGAGTGAGTGAGAAACTTAGTGGGAGAGAGAATGAGTATGCTTGATGATGTGCTTGTGTTGATCAGTTGATTACTTAGTGCATTTGTCAACCAATCAAGCAAGCAAGCAGTCAATCAGTCAATCAAATGAACGATCAATCAAACGATCAATCAACCAATCCATCCATCCATCCATCCATCCATCCATCCATCCATCCATCCATCCATCCGTCCGTCCATCCATCCATCCATCCATCCATCCGTCAAGCAAGCAAGCGATCAGTCAGTCAAGCAGCCAATTGATCAGTGAGCAACGAGTGCGGGGGTGCGTGCAGGGGGTGCCAGGGGTGCCAGCCATCCAGGGGGAGTTGAACCCGGCTGCATGGATGCTGGAAATCACCACTCCTGGAATGGAGCACCAGCTGGCTGTTGACTTTGCTCAGGTCTACAAAGAGTCCGACCTTGCAAGGTGCGCCTCTGATTCTGTTTTTCTTCAAATTTTTGGCCACTTTGACTGTATAAATTTTTATTGTATTCTGCCAGTTTGCTGCGATTCTGCCACATTTTGACCGCTGCATGCTGTTTAAAATCAAGTGTGGAGTTTGACCCTTTTTGGTGTTCCTCTTTGCAGCGGTCCCATTGCCGATCTTTCTTCTGCTTCTTCCATGCTATGGCATTGCTTTGGTCTGTCCATTTTTGGGACCTGCTGTGGCGTTTCTTTCTCTGTTTCCTTCTTCTTCTTCTTGCCTGTGGGGCTGCTGAACATTGCTTTTTCGCCACAGGCTCCCTAATGTTCATATCAAATTTCAGGTTCTCTTCATGGTTCAGAGTGTCAACAGACTTTTTCCGGGAGCCATGCATCTGTTTGGACATCTACAATGCATAGCCATGAACTGCCACAATAACAAGATCAACACTGTTGGTGCATACAAAAGGCTATATGCAGGACACGCTCATTGTTTCATGGTCATGCAGGCAATATGACAAGCTGCTGGCAGATTTCAGCAGCCCCAAGGTGGGCACCAAGGCCCTCAAATTCGACACCAAGTACCCCAAACCCTTCGTCATCCAGTTCAAGACTGTCTTTGACAAATACTGGGCGGCATACTGGCGAATGCCTGAATACAACGGCTTCAGATTCTTCTATGCCATCAGCGTAGGGCTGCTGTTTGGCGCCATCTTCTGGCGGCTAGGGTAAGAGCTCCCGCCGAATTTTTGAGAAAGACAGTATTAATATTTTTTTGAATAAATTCAAATCTAATGTGTCTCAAGAAAATGACTGCATCCACTGCTGTGCTGTACCTGCCCCTGCTGCTGTCATCATGTTTGCGCTCCCCAGCACTCGTATCAGTACCCACTAGCCTGCTTGTCTTGCCGTATCAGTGTGCACACAGCCATATCCAAAACATCTCTACAATACAGAAACACGGTTCTGCTGTCCCCAGATGTTTCTGTTTTTAGATTTTCAGTGTTGTGATGACGTTCCTGAGACAAAATAGACATTTTGGGATTGAAAAGAGCTGTATGGAGACATGAGAGGTCCTCAGAAGTTGCCCTCAAACTTTCATCCATGCTGTGTAGCATGTCATGCACAATGCCAGCCTTTGCTCAGCAGCTGGTACAAGTCAAGCGCAGTGCAGCTGTGAGCCACTCATTCCATTCATACACATTCATTTGCTTGCTGGTCCATTCAATCTATCATTCATTCAGTCTCCTGCTCCCTCTATTCGTTGATCAATTTGCTTGTTCATTTGATTGTCTGTCTCTTTGTGTGCTTGCTCATTTCCTCCATCAATCCATCCCTTCATCCAGCCATCCATCCAATCCATCAATCAATGTACCCTTCGTGTCTACAGGACTCATCAGAGGAGTCAACAGACAATTTCTATGAAACTTCTGAAAACGGTGAAAGCTGTCATGTGATGATGCAGAGACAAGGTGACCAGTCAAGCAGGCCTCACAAATGTGCTGGGGGCGCTGTATGCCAGCGTGCTCTTCTTTGCCGTCATCAACGCCCTCATAGTGCAGCCGGTGCTGTCGGCAGAGAGGGCAGTTTCCTACCGAGAGAGGGCTGCTGGAATGTACTCCTTCTGGCCCTGGACTCTTGCAATTGTAAGTGCCCTTCGCCAATGCTGTGCAGCAACTTGTCCATGCTGTGCAGCAATCATTGATGCTTTGTCCATGCTGTGCAGCAACTGTAACTGCTGTATTGATGCTGTGCAGCAATTGTAAGTGCTTTGTCAATGCTGTGCAACAGTCCCAGGTGCTTAATCCATGCTGTGTAGTATCTGTAGGGGCTTTGTTTCTGCTGAGCAGCAATTACAAGTTTGGTCCATTCTGAGTGCAGTAATGGTAGATGCTGTGTCTGTGCTGTGCCATCCTCTTGAACAGTCATACTCATCCATTCAGCCCTGTCTTGACATGCTCTAGCACAGTCATGCTGGGCTCTGAAAGCGCTGCTGGGAGATGAACCCTTCGTGATTTTGGGCCTTGCATTGATACTGAGATGGCCTATATTTTGCCCTGCAGCTCTGACTATCTGTATGCTGCCATCAGGCCTATGCATGTCGTCATCTTAGTGCTGAACTTTATTGCATCCATCCGATCAACTCCTGTTTGATGTTCTGATTACACGTGACAACATCTGTGCTGCGCTGGGAGTGCTATGCTGGCATATGCCTGACTTGGTCTTTAGACCCTTGTGTAGTCTACTGCAGGTGTAGACTGACTGAATGGCTATGTCATGCGCAGGGATGTGTGGAGATCTGCTATATCACACTGCAGTGTTTGTTATTTGTCATGATTGTCTACTGGATGTGCTGGTTTCAAATAGATGCAGGTCAGTGTCACTGCAACCTAGTTCAGGCTAAAAATGTACATGCTGCTGCAAGACACCAATGATGCTGTATATGGTCATCCACAAAGTGCCAGCATACAGAAACTGCGTGGCAACTGCACAAGATGCATACGTGCTAACCTAGCTGTTTGTGTACAGATGCTTGTGCAGTTTGCAATGCTCCCCACTAGTGATGTGCATCCAATGCGAAGCATGTATATGTGTGATGCATGATGTGGGCTCTGTTGTATGGCTTCATAGTGGCACAGCCTTGTCTGCCATCTGATAGTCTGATTGCGATAAGTGTCCAAACTCATCGATGTTGTACTGAGTTATATCGTGCTATATTAGCGTTGATAGTGATGACGATGGTGACACAACTTCGTTCTTGCTGCAGGCAAATTCTTCTGGTTCATGCTATATACCTTTGTGACCCTGGTCTACTTTACTTTCTTTGGTAAGAGGCACTTGCCACTGTGCACAAACCACTGTTTGAATTCACGTCGGCCGTTACCACCAGAGCTTTCCAGCAAAGCGCATGCTCAAGAGTCTGTGTGCAATGGAGCCACTCATGGATGTCTCCCTGCCACACCATGTCAGGCTGTCACTCATCACATGTGGTCAACCATGCACGTGTTATCATCCACATATTATGTTATACTGTCACAAGTTTTGCTCAGCATTGCTGGATGATGAGCACAATGCGTCTGACTCAGTGACCAGTTGCAATGTCTTTCCCATACATCAGACATGCTGTCGACAAACCAGCGGTGACATATGTGCAGGCCAGGTGTCTTTGACTGCTTCCTACTGCTGTCTCTGCATCTAAAGCATCTCCACAATGTAGAAATGCATTTTCACTGTCCCCAGGCGTTTCTGAGTCTGGATTTCCAGTGCAACGATGACATTTCTGTCTTCAAATCGATGTTTGGGCTTTAAATAAGCACATGCGTGTTGCAGGGATGATAGCTGTCGCTCTGACTCCCAATCTGAAGATTGCGGCAGTGTGCACCTCCTACATGGTCACGGTCTTCCACCTCTTTGCTGGTTTTGTGATCACACAACCCAACATGCCCGGCTGGTGGTGAGCCCCTCCTTTCACCTTCTTCTCCATCTTCTTCATCTTCTTCTTCTTCATGAGCCCCTCCCTTCTTCTTTGTCTTTGACCTGTTGCCATCTCAGATGTCGGAAGTTGGGACTGATGCATTGTGGAAAGGCTCCTTTCATCTTATGTGACTCAGTACCATCTCAGATGTCTGAGGTTACGTCTGGTTTTGTGGTTGAAAGGCTACCCTCTGAAAGGCAGCCCCTCCCTTCATCTTCTTTGACTTGTTACCATCTCAGATGTCGGAAGCTGCATCTGATGAGTGGTGAAAAGGCTGTCTGTCTGGCTGTTTCTCGTGATTGCTGCAATGCTTTGACTGGACTGCATGTCTTCAGCTGTCAGGGCTGCCTTTCTGTCTGGCAGCATCATCTGCAAAGAAGCTTGCATTTGGTCCGACTGCTGCAGATTTGTGCCTGAGCAGAAACATCAACTCGTAATCTGGTGGATTGACGCTGAGTCTGTCTCTCTTGTTGCAAGACAAAGGTTTGTTCAATGACACACTAGGACTATCTGTCCATTGCACCTGGATTGAAGTAGCGTTGCAGCTGCTTTTCTTCCACGCAGCTGCGTCAATGCAACAGCAAAATTGTGGAAACCTGCAAGCCATGTTCCTGACGCAATCAGATGTCTCTTGCAGGGTATGGCTTCCTTACCTGAACCCTATCTTCTGGACGGTGTACGGACTGATTGAGAGTCAGGTTGACAACTTGGATGCGCTTGTCACCCTCACCAATCAACAGCAAGTGCCAGTCTACGAAGCCGTGGAGATGCTGTTTGGCTACCAGTAAGTGTCATGAACCAGGGCTAAACAGGCTTGCAGCACAAACAGAGCTCAGTGACTTGCATGCATGGCAGTTTGCACAGATACATTGGCTGTTGGTCGTCACATCTGAAGCGCTGATGTGTCTTCAGTTGTACACAGTAAGTCTGAAACATGTATGTGGTTCCTGCAGCCGTGGCATGTTGGGCTGGATTGTTGTCATTCTGTTGGTGTGGACTGGGATCTGTTGGGCAGTCACTTACATAGCTCTGACCAAGCTCAATTTCCTCAAAAGATGAGCCAGTGGCTGGTGGGATCACATGACATTCCTCTCCATGGAAGGACACGTGCATCTCACATGGATGGCTTGGTCATCGTTTGTCATAAGTTACCATATGGCCATTCTTGTCAGTCCTTACAGACAACGCAACACCTGTGTCAGCTCTTGCATACTGCGTCAGCTGATGCGTTTTGGCAGTTTATTTCATTCAATTCATGTATTGACCGGATCCGGTTCAGTTTGGCTTGTATTGCAGCAAATTCAAATATACATGCACAGAGAGTGTGTTCTGCTTTGATGGCTGTCCAAGTGTTTTATATACATCATGACAGCTTGCACTTGCCCATGTTGTAAAATGCATGAATAGACAAAAAGACAAATTGTGAAAAAAAATTAAAGTCACACGCTCGCCATAACGCCAGCACGAAATTACAGTTGACCGAGGTCGATTTGATTGCGTTGCGCGTCTGAATGTTAGAGGCGGAGAACGAAACCCCTAGTCAGTCTTGCTTGCTGTCCTACAACTGACAAAGCGACCGTTGCGCGAAGTCGTATCCGATATGGGTAGTATAGTTGAGGCGATCAAGGGTGCACAGGCAAGTCGCTGCCGCTAAACCTCATGCTCGTGTAGATGGAGATTGATGAGCGGAATTGCAAACATTGCGATCGTGATGTAGATAGAGCTAGCTAAGGTTTCCGGATCTGGAGCAAAAGTTGTGAGGTTGCTCCGCATCACTCGCATTTTCGCCACAGAGCTGCTCGGTAGCCTGGCCATCGTCCCGTACGGTAAGTTCCTTCATGCAGACGGTGATGACCTAGAATGGCCACGCTTGCGAGCGCAAAGTCCTATGTCCTGAGCTTTTGCTTGACTGCTCGTTTTCCCCAGATTCCGCAATAGCACTCCACGCAACACCACCATTTGCATCGTGTAAGACTCCAACACATTGCGCATGAAAGCTAGCACACATAGCTTAGGGAGACTGACTGAAGCTGTGCTGACAGGGGTTAGAGCTATGCGAATACACCAGTCCCTGCCACAAGCCAAACACAGTCTGCACACACCATCGATCTCCATTTGCAAGAATATTGCATACAGCAACCGGACGCGCACGGTCATGGATATATACATACCTGGCCAACAGGCAGCTCCCTCACAATGCAGTCATAAAAAAGGCACCTGGCAGAATTTACCAGACTCAGCAAACAGGAGCATGAGTGACTCTGCTGCTGCTCACTCTGGAAACTCAGACTCAGACTCAGCCAAGGAGCAATTCCCTGTGGCGCTGTTTTGCCATGGGGGAGTTTGGGCCACAGGTGCACCTCCATAGCTCTTCTGTGCCTTGCATACTGCCCATGAGCCAGCGTGACACGTACAACACATACTAACACCCAACTCAATGCATACATCTGACATTTTGTGTCGTGTGTTGCCCACCTATGATAGATATTGTGGACCTGGGCAGCCCGGTATAATATTTGGCTTCTCATTCAGTTGCCGCCGAAAGGCGTAGTCTTCTTTAATCTTTTCTGTTTTCTAGATATTGTGGGGTGTGCAGGGTCAAAATGGCATTATGCACCAATGGCTTCACAGCTAGCCAAGGCAGGCATCCTGACCTGTGTCATACAATACAGCCTGTACCCAGATGCTCTCGCACCTCAAATGGTTGATGAGTTGTCTCAAGCGCTGACCTGGACCTTCAACAACATCAGCAAGCACGGCGGCAACCCAAATCAGGTGCAGCAGGCATGTGTTACAATTATGTCTGTTGCTGCAAAGCTCACAATGGCAGTGAAGCCAAGCCTGCCTGGCGATTTTTTCACGCAATCAGCTCCAAGCTTAAGTTCTCAATTGCATATCAGACACAGTGGCCGCCCTCCAAGGGTACTTTCTTGCTGTCCTGCATCATGTACATCATGTGTCTTGCTGGCACTGCTAAAGGTAATCTGATGCACATGCAACACAGTTGCGGGGCCAACTCAGATATGCTGTATTACGTTTGCTATGTTTCACATAAGTTTGGCAGTCGCACAATGGCTGCAGACACCATCAGGCAGTCGTTGTGCAGCTCATCTAACTGATTCTGGTGAAACCCCAGCATGTTAAACATGTGGTTTACAAAAACTGAAATTGCAGATGTCAGATTGAATGTACAGGTCAGCCTCTTGGGGCACTCAGCAGGAGGACAGATGTGTGCCATGGCCCTCCTGCACAGGGCAAAGGCCCTCAGCAAGCGCACAAAACTTGAGAGGAGATCCAATGGCCACCAACAGGAGTTGGCGCCTGCACAGGACCGCATGCCTGCCAGATTCATAGGTAGCTTTTCGTCACACATCAGTCAATTTCCAGGCTCTTTTCAACTGTGACTGCCCACCAAACATACAATCTACTCTGTTCATGGTGCTCAACTGAATTGTGCAATGCCAAAAGCAGGAAGGTAGGGGGTGCGCACATGCCATACACCTTATGCTAAAATGATAAGGTGAAGGTTGCAGCAAGCAGCTCCAGCGTTGCCATGCCATCTTTCCTTCTGCGCTGTGCACCCTTTCTTACAGCTTAGACATAGTTCTTCATTGACCTCCAACAGTCATGTGCACGCACGCACGCACGCACAACTGTCAGTGACAAAATAGATAAATTGTCAGCTTTTGTCGTGTGACTGCGGGATCATCTGTATTGTCTAATCTGGTGTGAGTTACACACACATATTATTCTGTCCTTGCTAAAGGTGACGCAAGTCCTAGAGGGTAAAGTGCTGGGGCTCAACACATGATGCAGAATGTTGCACCAACCTTCGGTAGCTACCGAAATGGAGCTACCAAAAGTTGGTGCTCCATTTTGCGTGATGTGTTGGGTCACAGCACTCTCATTCCAAGATTTGCATCAACTTTAGCAAGTATAGCTACATGATGTTGCACTACATGTGAAGGCTACTCCAATATACTGCACTGGGTTTGAAAAAGCCTCAGAAGGCTGCTGAGGCATTGCGTGCCTGAATCTGCCCTTGGCCCTCCTCCCTCCCCCCTCTAAGCACTTGCCATTAGAATAATGAGAATAGGCATTCCTTGGGAACATCCCCAGCAAACCCAACAGTGTTAGCGCCTTAAGTGCATGCATTTCTAGCCCAGCTCCCTTTCTGCCAGGCAAGTGAGTAATGCACAAAACGTTAGTCACGTTGCCTGGCAGTCACGGATGCACTCAGGTCAGTGGGTATGCCAGTGCTGTTGGATTTGATAAGCTGGCAGCAAAAAGCTTGAGATAAAGAGCAAGGTAACTGCTAGATGCCCTCATCACAGTCATGATGTGTCGATGAATGGTGCTCAACATGCATCACGTCCTAGAGGGCAAGAAAGCACAGGTGTTGATGCCTGACAGCTTGTTCAGCTGCTGGTTAGCCTTGCACTGGCAACGAATGAGCCTCAGGAGACTATGTTGGAGACATACGGTGACGTTGTGATTGTATGTGTCAGCAAGCAGAAAGACATCAGTGCCTCTCAACTCCAGAAGGAGTCATCCTTCCCTCTGAGGGGTCAAACAGTGGGCTGCCTGAGAAGCAGTGCACTCAAAGGATTTTCAGGCCGTAGCGCATCTCTAATATATATTATATTGTATGTACACAATATCGTATTTGAAATATATACAATAGGATAATATAGTATAATCTAATATCATGCAACACAATATAACACAATATAACATATGATAATATAATACATACATTTCTTGTCTTTAGGACTCATAGGGTCAACAGACAATAACTGAGAGATCAAGTTGGCGCATCTCTACCCTATCTTGATGCTTGGCCACATCACATTATAGACACTTGCTATTGATGATGCTGCTGGTATGTCTACAGGTATAGCAGTAGTGCACTTATAGGGTACTCCAGTTGTAGCGCATCTCTACCCTATCTTGATGCTTGGCCACATCATATTATGCTGTCGATCATGCTGCTGGTATGTCTGCAGGTATAGCAGTAATGTACTCAAAGAATACTCCGGCTGAAGTGCATCTCTACCCTATCTTGATGCTTGGCCTCATCATAGTAGATGCTTGGCCTTATCATAGTAGACACTTGTGGTTGATGATGCTGGTGGCATGTCTGCAGGAATATCAGCTGTGTATGACATAGAGACGCACTACCAGTATGTCTGCAGGTATAGCAGCTTTATATGACATACAGACACACTCACAGTATGTCTGCAGGTATAGCAGGGGTGTATGACATAGAGACGCACTACCAGTATGAGTTTGGGCGAGGCGTTGCTGAGCTGTCCACCATGAAAAGGGCAATGGGCGGCCGCCACAAGTTTCAGTCCCAGTCACCCGCCCTCATCTTGAATGCGGCCTGTGGCCGTAAGGCAACCATGCAGGTGCCTGATCAGGCACAGGGTGGCATGGTGGAAATTAAGCCTGGAAGCAGGTAGGCCTGACTCTACTTATCTGTGATAGGAATGTAGCTCCTTGGCTACAAAATTCATAACAAAGTTCACATCAACAGGGATCCCAATTTGATAGTCTTGTTTTAAGTGGATTTTGAGCCAGGCTGCTGCTGCTTGGGTGTGCTTTAATTGAAGGCGTGCTAGGAATGTAGCTCCTGGTTTCAGTGTTCAGAGCAAAGCTCAGAACAAAGTCATCCAAAGACGGTACCTGGGCGTAGGGGCCAGCTAGGCCCAAACCATTGATTGCATATCATTCCACCCAGAAAATGAAATACGCTGATCAAGGTAATGCAACGTCATATTAGTTGGAGCACATGATTCAAGCATGTTGGCTCACTGGACTAGGGTTGAAGCACACCTAGTAGGTACCTGGCAAGAACGATTAGCTGGAATGCCTGTAAATTATTATCATTATTATTGGTAATATTACTATTACTATTATTACTATTACTGTTACTATTATTACTATCATTTGTTATGATGATTATTATTATTACTATCGTTGAATCATCCAAGGGATCCTTTCTGTTCATGAGCTGATGCAGTCAGTTGGTGCTGTGTACAGAGTTTGGCAGGGCAGGTTGGCATCACTGGGCAGGGCAGTGCAAAGCAAGCTGCCCGGCTTCATGATGGCTCCCTCCACATCCACTGCTGATGAGTCACAGCCTATGGCTGCCTCCCAAGCCAGTGCTGCAACCACCCCTCCAGCACAAGCCAAGTCTTCTTCTTCTTCCACACTAGTGCCACCTTCTGCTTCTTTCCCTCCACAGCTCCGCACTTCTTCCTTGCAGCCTCAGCAGCCAGCTTCCTCGCAGCCAGAGCAGCAGCCGTCTCCTTCTGTACGGCACCAGGCTTCGTCTTCTTCACAGCAGGAGGATGTGGCAGCTGGTACGGCAGCTGGTATGGCAGCTTCAGCAGCAAGGGCAGCTGCAGCAAAAGATGAAGAAGTGCATATGAGCCTTGAGGAAGCGGGCATGCTGCCACCTGTCACCCTTATGAGCAGCACAGCTGACATCATTGTGCCATGGTGCGTCTGCCCAGTATGGTTTTGCTCTTGAACCTTTCTGTAAAGCTGTTTTAACATGTTTCCCTGGGCATCCAAGTGTAGTATTTGGCTTCCCATGACGCTGAAAGGCGTAGTCTTTTCTTTTCTTTTTGTTTGAGATGTTTCTTTGTGTCATACAGGCAGCAAAGCGAGGAGTTCTACCAGGTTCTTCAGGAATGCAAGCTGCCTGTCAAGCACCATGTTTATGACAACATTCCTCATGCTGGCTTTGTCGTAGATTGGTCAGACAAAGACACGGCTACACAGGTCAGCAAGTCCTTGATTTCCTCCACATTTGGCCTTTGTCTTCTGCTATATGTGATTGGACTTGTCACCCAGCTAAAGCATTGTAAGCCTTGTCTCTCTCTGCAAGCTTTCGCTCGAGCTGCAATTAAATGCTGGCCAGGTTCACATCAAGTGCCAAAGTTGACTTTTGCATGTTGACTCCAAGCGGCACTGGCATTTTGTCATCATGTGTTGAGACTACCTTTCAGCAAATGGACTGGGCATTGCATGTAAGTCTACTTCAACCATAACACTGCTTGATTTAGTTGACATAAGACATCACTGGCTATATGGCAGCAGTGCTGTCATGCATCATGAGCCAGCAACATGGCATGTCAATGACATGCTGTCTTTGCAATCTATGCAGGGCAGCGCGCAGCAGCCCCAAAAGTACCAGCCTGATTTGATAGAAGCACTACGAGCTTGTGGCTAATGGTGCCGGCTTCCAGCTGTTGTTCATGTACATGGCACTTGATGTTGATGGCGCATCCGAGCCTTTTGTCAGCAGACTTGCTGGCTTTCCGCTGATCACATCTAATAGATAGTATCTTGCCATGTTGCCTTATTGGTGTTCTGTGTGCTACTCTGCGGCTGCTGTTGGTACTCTGCCAGCAAGGCAGTCTTGGCCAGATCTGCCTGCAGTGCAAGATTGTGGTAGTGATCTTTGCTGGCAGCATCATCATTCCAGGCATACTGTGTTGTGATAGACACAAACTGTGCATATGTTGCACGTTTGTGCAGACGCTGGTGTTGTCTGACAAGCCACTGTACAGATCTGAGCTTCCCAGTTTGCTGCCCATGTGAGCACCTGCCCATCTCCAAGGGCTATCTACCAAATTATTCTTTGACTGGTATAATTATATATGTCATAATCAGCCTTTTGCTCAGACGGATTGATGTTGACCTGCTTTGTAGAAGCACCACTGACCGGCATTGCTGGGGAACATCAATGCATATGCTGGATTTGCAAAGCACGACTTGAATGCGAATGTTGCATGCGCAGCAGCAGCAGGGAGGCAGCTGATTTGCAGCCAGTGCAAGAAACGCATTTTGTCTTTTGGGGACAAGCATAGAGGCATTGTGTTTTGTGTTGTCAATGTCCCCAGTATGCTGACTGCATGTGCATGCTGCAATTACTGATTGATAGTTAAGCATGTGTGTATGGGCTGTAAGGGTTGAGTAAGCGCCTCACAAGGGGCTGACCCCAGCGAAAATAGCGACACCCCACCCTGATCCGGAGTTGATCCGAGTCAGGCCTTCACTGGTTGAACGGCGCGGTCACGGGACCGCAACATAACAGCGCAAACCTGTCAGGCATTGCGTCGGTCTCTCTCTCAGCGGCGCATTTGCATCCTCCCGAAACGGGTTGCAGCCAGCTGGGCCCTGCACAAGTCTTTGAACTTGATCGGGCCCGGCAGCTGGTCTCGTGGGCCAGCCATAACGGTCGCGAAGCTTGTGAAGTGTCTGCAACCCAAATCGCTGCAGGTGCGGTGCATCCGTGTCTCCCATTCAGCAAACTCACGCATTCGTATCCGGCCCTTGAGGCTCCGCAGACCGTCACCGCTCACGAGACATGTCTGCTTCACGTGGTGTATAAGCAGCTGACTGAGATCAGACCTAGCGCTGTTGGCTTGCCTGCAGGCTCACAGAGTCCGTTTGACCAGAGCACTGTGCTGAACAGGCGCTGCAGCCGTCTCTAGCCTTCAGCAACATGTGCATGTGGTTATTGTGGACAGGTAGCTACCGGGAGCCTTAGCCTGCCTGTTATCCGACAAGTCACGTTACATCACCAGGAAAGTCGTGTACTCGACATTCAACGTGACAACGTTGCCTTTGTACAGGTCTGCTGGCCGTCATCCTATCAGGAGCACATGCAGTTGCTGGCTGTGCACCAGCAAGCTGGCTGTTGCCTAACCAGGTGAGTGTGCATGCACATGGCTTTGCAGCTGTTCCACAGGTGTTCCCAGCATGTATTGCTGGACTGTTCCAGGTCTTCTGCAGTATCTGGGTACTGAAACATCTGCTGTCATGATACAGGCGCAACAACTGCCTGGGAACGTGCTGAAGCAAACAGAGCAAATGCAGCGGCTGCAGCAAGGTATCCTGCCACTGCTCGCATCATCTACTGCATATAAATGGGTTTCTGCTCCTCCTTGAACCACCCTCTAGCAATAGCAAACAGTCCCATTGAAACATGGGCTGAAAACAATTGTTTGCAATTGCAGAGTTGTGGCCTCAGTGTGCTCCTGTGGCAGCCAGCCACACATCAGTGGCAGCAGTCACTCTGCAAGAAAGGCAGAACCTGGCCATGTGCAAGGAGGTTGACAGTCTCCTAGAGAATCTTCAGAACAGCTGGCAGGCACTGCATCAACATTCTCAGGCCTGCTCAATTCTCGGCCTCAGCAACGACAACTCGCCCTGCACCCTAGACGCACCCACAACCATACCCAAGACAGCAACTGCTCTGCAGCAGCCCCAGCACGCAGCAGCTCAGCATCAGCAGTGGCATCCTCCTTACGCTCAGACAGGAGCGCAAGCAGCTGCAACCAGCATGGGTCTGAGCCACTCAACCCAGACAGCTGAACTTGCTGCTGTACACCAGCATGCTGACCATCAGCAACATCTGCTGCCGAGTGCATTAGGTCCTGGAACCAATCAGAAAGATGCTTCTTTTGCAGCAGCAGTGACACAGGATTGGTCTGTGAGAAGGATGCTGTGGGGGTGTGAGGGGTGGCTGCTGGGGGTGCGCAGGATATGGGAACACCTCATGCATGACACCCAAGTGGTGAGTCCCAACTGCTCCTGCGCCTGCATGCTGTGTAAGGCACATACTGCGACGGCTTTTACTAAGATGCTTAGCGTCGGCAAAACACAAGGACATGCAGTTTGTATTCTTGTGGTTGTATGTATCAATCATGGAGCCTAAAGTGTCTACCGCGGATGGTGTGTAGTGTTTGCTGCACCATGTGTTGCAGCAAGAGCGCTGTGCATGGCAACAACGACAGTTTTGCAACAATGCTTCCAATCTTTTGCATCAATAGAGCTAAAGAGCTCCAGGCTGCCGCCTCAGGAGGCTCCCGGTATGATCGCTGAAAAACGTAACCTTTTCTGATCTTTTCTAGAGCTAAACAGGGGTTGAGCAGGGGCCACTGGGTATGCAGGTGCAACAGCAGCTGGAGAATGAAGCTCAGATTGGGGGCCAGGCCTGCAGGAGCTGCCTTGTGCCACACCTGCATAAGTCCCACCGTGAGTCACAAAGTGCTTACCTTACCATTGCTATACCATGTCCCACCCCCTCATTGTGTTTCACCATTGCCTTAGCGTGTCTCGCCATCACTTCATTGTGTTTCACTGTCACTGTCACTGCATTTCACCATCCCTCACTTATGAAGGCATGAAAAACTCATAACTCGTTGTGCAGGCGAGGTGGTCCTTGAGGTGGTGGCTCTGCTGGTCCTTGGCGCCCTGTGTGCATCAGGCTTGCTCTTGGCTGCAACCTTCTATCGCCGCCGTCAAAGCACGCGCCGCCACATCCAGAACAACATTGCCACGCAGCGTCAGCGGCACTTTGAAAAGCTCCAGCAGCAGCAGCAGCAGCAGCAGCAGCAACAGCAGCAACAGCAACAGCAGCTGCAAAGGCAGCAGGAGGCGTTGTTGCACTCTGACTTGAGACACACACAGCTGTCGCCGCTGCTTCACACTCAGC
>JAABUK010007100.1_pt1 | contig 16340 bp, 15 predicted proteins | sample 5559141 | NCBI WGS metagenome assembly JAABUK01 (sample SAMN10711869, study PRJNA513367) | rock metagenome | isolation source: Antarctica rocks | place: Antarctica: Victoria Land, Pudding Butte nord | collected 2016-01-03
AGCCTTGCGACAGTGGCGATCCCCGCGGCACAACCCTTGGTGTCGACGATCATTGTGCTCGACCGAAGTACTCTCCCCTCTACGCCAGAACTGTCAACTTCGGTTGCGGCCCAATGCGACAGTCCCCGTCCCGCGCCGATTGCCGTCGACGAGTCGCAGGTAGGCCTCGTGGACCAGAGCGGTCGCCCGGAGGGTCGGCCCGGCTACTCGCTGGCCAGCATCCGGGCCGCCAGCTTCCTCAGTTCGACGGCGACCGGCGGGAAGATCTCGGCGGCCGCCTCCAGGTCTTCGTCGACGGCGTCCAGGAGGCGCGTCAAGTCGGGCATGGGCCGGGATCGGATTTCCTGAATCCCCACGCACCGGGGAGGGTCCACCGGCCCGCTCGTGGGCAGGATGCGTGGACGACCAGTGCGCAATGTACCGCGTCCCGGGTCCCGCCCCGGTCAATTCCACGGAATGCCCCGGCTACCATCGGCGGCTGTCCGGACCCTCGGGGTCCATCCCGGGCGCGATCGATCGTGGTCGAACTGCGCGAGGAGCCTGCGGACGGAAACCTCCCCGACCGGACGTGGAAGGACTGGATTGATGTCCGACGGACGTCCACCGGCGAGTCAACGGCCGGACGCGTCCCCGTCCGGGTCGCGTGCCAACCCGACCGCGACCACCTCGGGGCGCACCGTCCCGGAGGCCCGGAATCACGTCCGACGCAGCCGATCGGAGTTCGAGTGGGCGGCCAGGTCGTCCGACATGTCGAGTACGGCTTGCGCGACGGCGGCCTTCCAGTCGTCCCCGAATCGTGCCAGGAAGGCGGGCTTGCGGTAAGCGAAGGAGATCCCTCGCGAGTTATTGATCAGGGCGCCCAAGCCCTGGTCGTCGAAGGCCGGGGCGACGTCGGTCGCCGATCCCCCCTGGGTCCCGTAACCGGGGACGAGGAAAAAGACGCCCGGAAGGGCCTGGCGCAACTCGGCCAGTTGGGCGGGGTAGGTCGCCCCGATGACTCCGCCTACCAGGCTGTAACCCGAGTCCCCCCGGTGGGGCGCGGCCCATGCCGCCAACCGATCGGCGACATGGCGATAGAGGGGCCTCCCGTCGGCGACAAGGTCCTGGAATTCGCCGGCCGAGGCATTGCTGGTCCGGACGAGGACAAAGAGCCCTTTCCCCTCGCGGGCGGCCACCTTGACGAAGGGGGAGATGCCGTCGGATCCGAGGTAGGGATTGGTGGTCAAGGCATCCACATCCCAGGCCGGCTCGAACCGGTCGCCCACGGGGACCTTGCCCAGGTACGCCCTGGCATAGGCCTCGGCCGTCGAGCCGATATCGTTCCGCTTGCCGTCCATCAAGACGATGAGGCCCATCCTGCGCGCGTGCGCGGCCGTGGTATGCAGCGCCCAGACGCCCTCCGGCCCATAAGCTTCGTAGAATGCCATCTGGAATTTGACCGCCGGGACCAGGGGCGCGACCACCTCGACCACATCGCGCCCAAACTGGCCCAGGGCACTGGCGACCCCGGCCCGATCGCCCGCGAAGCCCTCGAGAAAGCCGATGGGCAGATCTTCCGGACGAGGATCAATCCCCACGCAGACGGGATTCCCGGTCCGTCGAATTGCCGTCACGAGTAGGTCCGCAAAATGCACCTGAGCGATCTCCGCCGGGCCGCATTGACAGATCGATCTGACATACTACAATAGACCAGCCTTCGACAGTAGAGTATTTAGTACCGGGGCGTAGCGCAGTTTGGCTAGCGCGCTAGACTGGGGGTCTAGAGGTCGTGGGTTCAAATCCCGCCGCCCCGATTAGTAAGATCAAATGAGGCAAGGACTTGCGGAGAGGGTCGTCTGGTAGCAGACGGCCCTCTTTGCGTTGGTAGCAGATTTGGTAGCAGATTGGTAGGATGGAAGGGAGGCTCGAAAGGAGCTGACCACATGCCTGCCACCTATCTCATGGCCTGGGAACCGACCCGTCGTCGCTGGTGGAAACAGTACCGGAGCACCCGGTACGTCGTCTCCTGCCGCCAGCTAGACGCCCCCGAGACCAAGGATGGGTCCTACCAGGCGGCCAACGCCTGGTGGCTCGCCAAGAAGGCCGAGGTGGACGGCAAGCTACCCCCTCATCCTCTGGCCGAACTCATCGAGGGAAGGGCCCGACGACTGGCCTGGGCTCGCTCTCACGGACGCGAGGATCTGGTTCAGGCCGTCCAGGAGGAGATCGTCGAGATCGAGGCGGATACTGCGGGTGAGGTGTTCGGACGGAACAGGCCACTGGACGTGCCGGAGATGATCGTCGAGACGATGCAGGATGCGATCTGGTCGGATCGCCTGTCTCGTCACAATGAGGAGACGTCAGACCCCGACAGGTCCATCAAGCATCAAGTGGCACTCTGGCTCGGAGAATTGAAGGGTCGGGTGGATGCCGGCCAGTTCGGGGCGGGCGAGTATCAGGGCCAGACCTACTATTCCAAGCACTTCGTGGCCCACTTCGGCGGGGAGACCCGGGTTGATGCCATCAACGAAGAACTCTGGGCGGGCTTCCACCGCTTCCTGATCGGCGAGATGAACCGGGGCCGCTGGACCGCCATCTACGCCAAGAAACTCCACCGCTCGGCCCGGACGTTCATCGAGCACCTGGCCTCGTTGAAGAGGATCGCCGCCCCCGAGAACCTGCACGACAAGAGGATGAGGTTCACGATCCCGACCAAGGAGGTCGAGGTCTTCTCGCTGGAAGAGACCAGGTCATTGATGGCGACGGCCCGCGAACAGGTCCGGTTGCTGATCCTCCTGGCCCTCAACTGCGGGATGACCCAGGTGGACATCTCGGACTTGCGTCACGAGGAGGTAGTTTGGGATGCCGGCCGGCTCAGGAGGAAGCGTTCCAAGACCTCCCATCACAAGAAGGCCCCGGAGGTCGAATACCCGCTGTGGGCCGAGACTCTTGAGTTGCTGAAGCAGTTTCGTTCATCCGAGCCCGATCACGTGCTGGTGACGAAGTCGGGCAGGCCCTGGGTCGATCGGAAGACTCGGAACACTGACTCCGTCCGCACGGAGTTTGACAAGCTGGATGCCCGCCTCCCTTTCAAGCACTTGAGGAAGACTGCGGCAACCATTCTCGGCGGCCATCCCGTGTTCCGGGCCTACGCCCAATATTTCCTCGGTCATGCCCCCGATACGGTTGCAGACGTACACTATATTCGTCCTAGCCAGGAGCAATTTGACCTCGCAATTTTATGGCTCCGCGAACATTTTACTCCAAAGTCCAAGGCGGATGAAACAAATGTGTTGCATTGACATTTTTGCGATTAATGAGAGATGGAGAATCCCGCAACCACTTGCAAAAACCTGCTTTACAGGCAGGATGTCGCAGGTTCGAGTTCCTCGTCGCCCACTTTTAAATGTCTGATGGGATTGAAGTTGGGGCAAGTCAGTTCTGTGGCGATCTCGCGGTGACGACTCCTGTGACAATGAAGTCCCCCCTAAGGTCGTTCAACAGCCCGCTCGTCGGTTGGCCAGTCTCGGGCCCACTCGCATTTGTTAAGAATTGAGGAAAGAAACATGGGAACGGAGGTGGAACAGAGCCGCTGACGGTGTCGTTCCCATCCCGGAGAGATCGATGCCAGGCCTCCCGCAGTGTGAGTTACGATACGATAGGAGTTAAGACAAGCAGGGTAAACGATTCTGATCAGTGATGCATGCAGTTGTCGAGCCGAAGTTCTCCCGGACAAGGGTAGGTTGTTGCTCTCCGCCCCGTACGCATGCATCATAACTTGGCTTGCTTAGTCGTAGTCCGCTTGAGCAGCAGGTCGCGATCGCCATTCTTGTTGAGTGCATGAGGCCCACATGTCGAAGATCGCTCAAATCGATCAATGGCTGGTGCGACGTCCGTCCGGGGAAAGGCGGGCTGGCTATCGTCACCAGCTACTCATGGAGGACCCCCCCAACTTGACGGTGATTGTCGCAGAGGTGAGAGGGTACTTCGGCAGGGCATATAGGGACTTCATAGAGCATTACCGAGGCCTGCTATACTCCAAGGCGTTATGTCCATACATTGACGAAGACCACTCGACTGCCGACTGGCTGCACCCGAGGCACCTGAGTATTGAAGTGCTTCGAGGCCACTTCGGGGAGATCGTGACCGGCATCGTGGCAGAGCATTATTCACCGCACGGGCACGATACATGGATGGTCCCTGCCTTCCTATTCAGGTTCCACATCGTTGCATTCCAGAAGTTGGAGCAATGGCGTCAGACAGGCCTTCAACCTGAGGGCCCCCTCCCAGGACGGACGGGAGACGACTGCTTGGCGTTCCTCAGGGATGGGAACGGAACCATTGTAAAGTGCCTCCACTGCGAGGCAAAGTGCACCACGGGGCATAATGCCGATCTGGTCAACGAGGCACACCAGCAGATTAGCGACGCTTTGATAAAGGATGTGCCCCTGTTGATCGAGGTTCTAGGGGACCGGGGCGACGAGGAGTCCAAGCGATGGGTGGAAGCCCTTAGACAGTTCTGGATTGCAGACATGAATGCGTCTTCTATAAAAAACGATATGATTGTTTATGTCTGTGGAAAGGATAGGGTTAGGGGCGAGGGGAAGCCGTCTTGGGTAACCGGGGAGGAGAGTCATCCCGCCTACACTGCGGACCGATTACTTGAAGTCGTCGAGGTTCATCTGAATGACGTGGATGTGACCGTCAGGAGAATTTATAGGAAGGAGGAGGTCGCTTGAGCCCGCCACACCAAGATACTCTGACCGCGGCCCATCGCGTTCGGTTACGTATGGCCGGCGAAAAGCTACTCCCCGCGTTCGCGAAGTTGTACAGCCAGCATGTGCTCCTCAGTTCCAACTTGCCGGGCCTGGCTCGGTGGCGGCGGGGGGAGGAGAACGATCGATTTCGGGATGCTTCCCGTCTCCTGGAAGCCGGCAAGATCCTCAGGGAAGGGCATCGAGCCGGGTGGGAGTCTGCACTGCGTAGGGCAGCCGAGTTGCTGGAGTGGTTGTCCCACCAAGCTTTGAACCGAGAGGATCGCCCCCTGCGGCTTTTGGCCGCCGCATTGTACCAGCTAGCGGGGTATCCTGCTCGTGCTTCGGGCCTAATGGGAGAGTCCCCATCAGACGACCGGGAGTCCAGGGTACTTCGGGCCTTCCTCAAGGCAGAATTCCCACCATTACTCGCCTCCCTGGTGCAATCCTGGGCTTCGATCGCCTCTCCAGCAGACAGGACCGCAGGTCCGGCTTCGTCAGGCCTCGACTCCGAGGCGGGTGCTGAGTGGTTGCAGAAGAGAGTCGTCGCGGAGACGACAAGCTCCCTTGGCATCCTCTGTGCAGCACTGCGGTGGGGCGATGAGCCGAGGTTGGAGGCTGCACAGACACAGCTTGGGGACATCGTCAAGATGCTTCGGCAAGGTGTAGATCCAGACTCCTGGCTTCTGGGGGAACTCTGCTCCGATGCGGCTGGTTTGTTCGTTAACCGATCCCTGCGGGTCCTCCTGCGTGGCTTTGACGCCAACTTGACAGAGAACGGGAAGACTGCCCTGGAACGATACGTCAGAGTTGCATATACCCAAAACAAGGCTATAGCATGGCCGTCGCAAGTTCGTGGGATAACCAGGTTATTGGGCCGTGGTTCGTTTGCCCTTTGCACCCCCACTGGTTCTGGAAAGACGACGATCGCGGAGCTTGCGATCTTACAGAGTCTCTTCGAGTCCACGGTTGAGATCTACGCTACCCAGGTTGCGGGTGAAGAGGGGCCGCCCGCCCCTTTGGCCCTATATCTGGTCCCGAGCCGTGCCCTGGCCACCGAGGTCGAGGGTAAGCTTCATCGCGTCCTGTCCCGATTGGGAGCGGAACAGGTCAGGGTAACCGGCTTGTACGGAGGCACGGATTGGGGTCCACTTGACGTCTGGTTAACTTCACATGAGAAAACAGTGCTAATATGCACTTTCGAAAAGGCGGAGGCCCTGATGCGTTTCATCGGACCTCTGTTCCTGGAACGGTTGGCCCTTGTCGTGATCGACGAAGCCCACAACATCCAGTTCGACGGGAATGTAGACAACCTACGTACCTCTGAGAGTCGTTCCCTTCGCCTGGAGTCCCTCGGTTCTCGACTCCTTGCCTATCTGGAGAAGCGGAGGTGCCGAATCATCGCCCTCTCGGCCGTCGCGGCGGGGATGGATGAGGCATTGGCAAGGTGGGTGACGGGTCGGGAGGATTCGTCTCCCGAGGCGTTGACCTATCGCAGCACCAGGCAACTTGTTGGTCGCTTGGAGTGTTCTCCAAAGCGTACTTACGGCATACGTTATGACCTTCTCGACGGGGCAGACCTTCGCTTTGAAGACACACAAGGATCCGAGGTTCCGTTTGTTCCAAACCCTGTGCCCGAATACCCGCCAGCACCTGCCTGGGAAAGGGGGGGGGTGGAGAAGCGTCTCCGGCCAGCCTTATTGTGGGCGGCAATCCACATGGCGAAACCGGACGACTCGGGCCGGAGATCCGCTGTTCTGGTATCCATCACTCAGGACATAAATGCCTTCGCCGCCGACTTTCTAACCCTGCTCGAAGGGCCTTGGTCTGGGCAGTACCCTGAGTTCTTTCGTTCTCCCATCGATGGGGACGAGTTGAGGCTATGGAACCGCTGCTTGAACTCGTGCGTGGACTACTTCGGCGAAGGCTCTTATGAGTACAGGCTCCTCCTTAAAGGAATCGCAGTCCATCACGGCAAGATGCCGGGGCTGCTCGCCCGCCTCCTGGTCGAAGTGGTGGATCGTAAGGTCGTCTCAGTCGTCTTGGCGACCTCCACACTGTCAGAAGGGGTGAATTTGCCCTTCGAGACGGTCTTGATTCCACTCCTAAGAAGGGGCCAAGGCCCCCTGAGCGTCCGCGAGTTTAAGAATCTTATCGGACGTGCAGGGCGTCCAGGTCGTGGGACCGAGGGCCGGGCATTGGTCTTACTCCCCACCGAGCGGAACGCCTCAGAGAACAAGAACGCTTGGAGCCGCTACTCCACTGTTCTCCGGGGAGTGATTCAGGGTGGGGCCGGTGCTGACGGGATGCCTGGAGCCCAAAGTTCTCTGTCCAAATTGATGCGTCACATAAAAGACCTCTGGCTTCAGATCCCTGGTACAAAGCGTGACCTAGATTTTTCGGCTTGGTTGGAGAGCACTGCCCCACTGGAATTGATCGATGATGGGCTCGATCCTATAACGATGGCCACTGAGGCTCTCGACTCCTTGGACGGGATTTTACTTTCGGCGATCGTGGAGGCCGAACAGTTGGAGAAGAGCCCACTTTCCATCACCGAGCTTGAGGAGCAGATCAAGAAGATTTGGAAGCACAGTTATGCCCGTGTCGCGTTAGGGACCGAAGGAGCTTTTGAGGGATGGTTCCTCCTTCGAGGTATCGCTTTACAACAGACCATATATCCAGATGTTCGCTTCCGTCGTCGCCTCTACCGAAGTAGCCTTCCTCCACGTTCAGGTCAGCAGTTGCTCAAGCAGGTCGGCCCAATCCGGACATACCTCAGGACTGGTTTTGGCTATGCGACCTGGGATCCGCCTACCCGGTTGGCTTACATCAGCGGACTGATAGAACTTGTTGGTCATATCCCTAGGTTTCGTTGTCAGGAAGTTATAGGCCGGACCTCATGGGATTGGCGAGAACAGGCCTCGTGGTGGCTGAATCCGTCGGGGGCGACGTCTCGCCCGGATGCCAAGAAAGTCTCGAGCTGGCATGAATATGTGGGCAAAAATCTCGTTTACAGATTCAATTGGGGACTAGGAAGTGTCCTTTCCGTTGTCTTGGATGAGGTCCACGAGGGCGAGTTGAAGTCTCCTAGGATCGAGGAGTGGCCGCTCACAGGCCTACCGTGGGTGGTCTTCTGGATTCGAGACCTTGTGACATGGGGTACGCTGGAGCCGGTTGCGGCGTGCTTGCTGTCCCTTCGGAAAGTATGGACTCGGACTGAGGCGGAATCTGCCGCTAAACGTTACTACGCTGACTTGGGACACATCCGCGATGTTGACGAGCTATTGAATGCGTCCAGTGTTCGCGAGTGGGTGGACCTCAACTATGCTCCACTCGAAGACTTGAGGCCTAAGGGACCTCCGGAAGTTTTGTCTGTAACCCTCTTGGTGAGCCCCACGAGGTTGAAGAGCAAGCAGCTACGGGTGGTCCCCTCGCTGGCCGTGGGGGAGATCCTGTGGCTGGACTTGGCCGGATATCCACTTGCACGATGCCCGGTCCCTGCTCGTTGGGAGGTCCACTTCCTCGCCGATTATGACTTCACTCTTGATGCAACCCTTGGCATCGTTGAGTCCGCCCCGTATCTTTGAACGCCCTGAAGGCTGCAAACCCAGCATCCGATCAGATAGCATTCATCTCCCGGTCACTCCGTCACGGCCTTCCTGTTTTACCTCGCCTTTTTGGTTGGCATGGATCACGTGGCGAGTCCGAACATCCAAGGCTGTAAGCCATCCGCCACGACTGCAATCTGTGTCGATCAATATGAGGAAGCCAACGTCGAGAACCTCGCCGGTAGTCTGCGGGGTGTGCCCGGCGATCACCGTCTTTCCCGAGAAGTGGGGCCGCATCTGCTCGGGGTGGGCGTGCTCCCACTGGAGCGTCGTGTTGGTCTGCTGCGTCATCGGCTTGTTCGGGTCGTAGTTGGCGTGGACGAAGATGAACTCGTTCGTCTCGTAGTAATCTCGGGCTTGGGCTTTGAGGAACCGGACGTGTTCACGGTCCATGATCTCGTCCCCGCCCCGGTAAGGGTAGGACTTGAGCGTCTCGTCACCGCCGAAGTTCAGCCAATAGCGGAGTTCCGATCGGGATTCCAGTGCTGCATACAGCATTTCTTCGTGATTGCCAAGAACGAGGAAGAACTGGCAGCGGCCTGAGAGGTCGATGAGTTGCTGGACGCAGTCCCGGCTGTCCGGCCCCCAGTCGATGACGTCGCCCAAAACCACGATGGTGTCGTCTGGCTCAGGATTGATGGCTTCGATCAACGCCCTGAGGGCGACGTTGCAGCCGTGGATGTCGCCGATGGCGAGGAGGCGGTTGGCCATGATCGAGGCTTCCTCGCATAAGGGGATCGAGGTTCAGGGAGCGGGCGGGTTCGGGAAGACGGCGGCGTAAGCATCCCCATCGCCGACGAACCAGAGGATATCCGACCTCGTGACGTTCCAGACTCGGATGGGGTCGGGCTTCGTCTCGACGATGGCCAGGTAGTGGCACTGGGTGGCCAGGGGCGGTTGGCGGATCGGGTCCCAGACCGACACGGGGAATTGCATCAGTCCTTCGCTGACATGGCCTCGCCTGATCCCGGCAAAACGGCCCCGGAATGACCAATTGTTCAGGGCTTCATAATTTGGTCGGAAATAGATTACCGGGGAATGTTCGGGATTGGGGGCCAGGTTGGTGAACTCGCCGCCCTCGTGATACCTGAAGTCCCGGGAGAGGAGGGCGTTCTCTTCGCTGAGCCTAATTCTACTGTAACCGTTCTTTCAATTCGCCGTTGGATGGGTCGCGAGTTGAGGTGATCGTGTTCGCTCTGTTCAGAGTTCTCGCATAGGCGGCCGTTTCGACCGCGATCATCTCTCGGACGATCTGCTCGTCGGTCAGCCCCCTCTTCATGAAGTCACGGAGAATTCCGATATTGCCTCGCGGGTCCCATCCCCGGTCCTCCGCGGCGGCGTGGTAGTCGTCCCAAGAATATTCGATGCCGGTGAGCCTGAGCCCCTCGGCCAGACCCTTCAGGTAGCTCTTGACCGTGGCGTAACTGACGGGCGACGCGACGTAGACTTGGGGGCGTTTGGCGAGCGAATCCAAGAGTTGTAAGAGGCCGGTTTCCATGAAGAAATCCCTCGTCGCCTAACTCGTATTCGGCCGCGGTCGTCGCGGGGGGAACTCCCCGGTGGCCTTATGCCAGTGATAGATCCGCGCCTCCTCGTTACGCCGCAGCACTCGCGTCACCACGCGGGCGATCTCGTCGGGGCTCGGCGGCCGGTCGCGGAGCAACCGGGCCAGGATCTGCCGCGCCTGTGGCACCGTGATCGCCGGGGTTTTCCCCCCCGACTCGCCGTCGTTCCAGGCACAAGAACCACAACGCCACCAGGCACAGCGTCATGTGGTGGTGCCAGCCCACCCAACTCCGGACCTCGTAATGATCCAGCCCGACCTCCCCCTTTCCGGCGCCGAAGACCTCCTCGATCCGGTGCCGCTGCCGCTGCGCGCGGACGACCTCCGCCAACGGAACCTCCGGCCCGGCATTGGTCAGGGCGTAGTCGATCCGCGATTCGCCGACCGGGCGGATCACCACCAGACGCTCCTCCGGCCCGACACGCCTGTCCTGCTTGGTCCGGACCCGCACGCTCATCGCATCGACTTCCAGCGGCCCCTTCTCGCCGTCGCGGACCGTGATCCGCTCCCAGCGCGACTGCGGCTGTCGCGCGGCCCAGGCGTCGGCCCTCACGAACGGCACCTCGCGTCGGCGGCCGACACCGGCCTTCTTGCGGGGCGGGCGACGCCGCTCCAGGTCGCGCACCGTGGTGTTGCACGGCACGTCCAGGACATAACGCTCGGCGCGTTGGCGTAATCCGGCGCGGAACTCGGAGGCCCGGCCCAGCTCGTCATCGCCCACGACCCAGCCGTGGGGCAGGCCGGGCAGGCTCCGGTCGAGCAGGTCCAGGGCGATCCGCCAGGTCTCCTGGAACTTGACCTCCTCGGGGACGTGGCACTTCTCGCGACGGGCCTCGTCGTCGGCCCAATCCGAGGGCAGGTAGAGCCGGCGGTCCAGCGGTGCGTAGCCGGCGTCGGTGGCGTAGGCCAGGAAGACGCCGATCTGGCAGTTGTCGACCTTGCCCAGCCGGCCGCACCATTGGCGATCGACGCCGCAGGATTCGGTCCCCTTCTTGGGGAAGCCGCTCGGATCGATGACGACGACGCCCTCGGCCGCGGCGAGCTCCTCGCGGACATGGGTTCGCACCTCGGCCATCACGGCCTCATCGTCCCACTTGCCCGAGCCGACGAAGAACTGGATCGGCTTGCGGGCCAGGCCGGCCTCGATGGCGATCGGCTCGGAGGTCTTGCGCTCCAGGCCGCCGAGCCGGCCGCGGATGACCAGAGCCGCGGTGGCCCGCTGCTCGACGCGGTAGAACCGAGGGAGGTAGCGCTGGAGGAAGGACGTCAGGCGGTCGGCCTGGCCCTCGACGGCAACGGGAGTGACCACGGCGTCCGCCAGGAGGGCCTGGGCCTCGGGATGGTCCAGCAGCGACATCGGGGGGCCTCCGAGCGTGCCACGTTTCCTCACCAAGGGACCATGATAGGAGGGGTGTGATCCGAAATCACGAAAAATCGGTTACAGTAGAACTAATGACCTCAAGGAGCCGCTCCCGCATTGCCTGGTTCTCGGACCAAGGGCAAGAGACCGGGTGGTCCGGCATCTTGGGGTCCTGAAGAAAATCCAACGTCACGTAAGGAAGCCCCTTCGCTTGCCATTCCTCCTGCCGGACGGCCGCGAAATGGAGTATGACCGTGTCATCCAGTTGCCGCTCCCGGAACTGCCGATGAGCGGTGTTGATCCCAAGCTGGAAGTAGGCCCCTTCGAGCGTGTAGTGATCGACGAAGTCGCGTTCCGGATTGGTCAGGGGCATGGAGTTGGGTCTCGTTGATTCGGCCGGGGGCTCGTTCAGTGGACCGGCCCGAAGATGGAGGAGAATTACTCCGGGTGGCCGGGAAGTTGGGTCTCGTGGCCGTCGAAGATCAACTTCACCTTCCGGCCGGTGAGTTGGAAACCGGTGATGACCATCTCCTCCCATCCTGCCGTGGGGGAATCCTTCCCGTGGAGGATCAGGAACGTCTTCTCCGGCCGCGTGACCCTTCCGCGAGGGAGGGCCGTGTAGTACAGGCCCAGCTTCTTCTTGAGGACCAGGGCATCCTTGCCCCAGGCGTCCGCGAGGGGGGCCATCAGCCTGGGCCAGAGGTCGGCGTCGTGGCCGGCGTCTCGCCCGCAGCCGAGGTCGCGGCAGGTCACCACGGACCAGGTGATTCCCCCGGGGGTAGGCCTGGGGAGCCAGTAGTAGCCGCCCGTGAAGGGCTTCGTAGCCCGGGTTCGGTTGAATTCATATGGGCCAGGAACCGTTGATGGGGTTTCTGCTTCCTCGGGGGAATTGTCCGCTGGGAGAGAAGGTTCGGTCCGCATTGGCGTGTCCTCCGTTGGTTTTCGATCACCATGAGTCCCGTCTTGGACCCATGATGCCACGGAGGACACTGGACGTCAGGATTCGGTTACATCAGTCACCGTGTAGTCGGGATGGTTCGCCTGGGCGTTGGTCCTGGCCTGCATGCTCGAAGTGGCCGAGACGAAGACCGTGATTGGGGAGGGCTTGAAGTCGCCCGGGGCATGGGAGCCGAACCGGGACAGACGCACCCGATAGTTCCGGGGGTCATCAACATGGGGCTTGTTGCCCTGGCCGCCGTAGTAGCTCGACATCGCTCAAGATCCTCCGGGTTCGGAGCAACGGGGCGACTCCCCGTCGGCCCTGATGAATCCTCACGCCTCGCCTACCCGCCGCGAGCCTGACGAACTCAGTTGGGCAGCGGCCTGCGTTTGCCCGCTGCCGAGTTGCCAGTGGATCATGGCGGTTCATGGGGATTCTCCCCGGCCCCGGTGACTCCGGGGGGTCAGGGGAAAATCCGCCCCGTGAAAATCATCAACTTGGAGGTGACCTGGGACGGTCGAGGGGTGCGTTTGGGAGGTGACGAGGCTGCGGGATCATCCCCGGTTCAAGTCCAGGGCCTTCCGGAGTTGTTCCACGACCATCTCGCGGAGTTCCGGGGGTTGGATGACGGTGACCCGTCCGGACCAACCGAGGAGCCAGAAGGAAATCTCGTTCAGGCCATCGACGGTGAAGCTCAGGGTGACGCTGCCATCCTTGTGACGCTCGATGGTCTGGGTGGAGTGCCAGGTGGTTTCCGTCACCAGATCGGCGGCTTCCGGCTTGAACTGGACCACGACCTCGTAGGACTGGACACCCCGATAGACGGCCCACGCATTTCCAAAATAGGCTTTGAGGTCGAAGTCGTCGGGGACCGCCGAAGGGGCGTCCGATGGCCGGAGGGTCTGGAACCGTGTGACCCGGTAGGTCTGCGGCTGATCGGAGTTGCTGGGGCGGGCTACCAAATACCAGGCTTGTCGGACCAGGCAGAGGCGATAGGGGTGGAGGTCCAGTCGCTTCGGCTTGGGCTCGTAGGGGCTGGCGTAGGTCCCGGTCAGCTTACGACCCTGGCATAAAGCCCACTGAATGGTCCGAATAGTCTCGTGGCTCCGGCTATGGTCGGCCAGCTTGAGGTCCAGGACCGCCGTGACCTTCTCCACGTCTTCCAGGAGCTTCGTTGCCTGTTCCGGAGATGCTGCCCACAACTTCCGGGTTGTCGGTGTGGCCCCCTTGGTGACGTTCAAACCCGGAGCATTCGTGATCACGGTGGCCGTGGCTTGGCCGATCGTCTCGTCGTCGGAGAGGTTCAAAGCCGGGAAGAGGTAGCCCGGTCGGACCCAATAATGGTGGTTTTCCTTGTTGTAGGAAAAGGGGACGCCCGCCAGTTCGAGGACATTGAGGTCCCTGAAGACGGTCCGTTCGGACACTTCCAACTCGGCCGCGATGTCCTTCGGGCCGTAACGGGCCCTCCCCTGGATCATCTCCAGGATCTTGAGGACCCGAGCCAACCGAACGGTCTGCCGGAGGCGTCTTACGGAGTCGGGACGGCGGGGATGTTCTTCGTCTGGCATCTCGGTGGTCCCCGGGTTGGAAGTTCACGCCGTCGTCTTCAGGTCGAGGGGGATGCCGAGGGCCGCTTGCACTGCCTTGGGGTCGGCGGCGAGCATCTTCTCGTGCTCGGTGAATTCCGGGGTGACTTTGACCCCGATGAGTCGGAACCGGGCCTTCACCAGGTTTAACCAGCCGGGCACCGCCACCGGGGCATCGTCGCCGTGGATCACGACGTAACCGGACTTCGGATGAGTGACCCTGCCGCGTGGGAGGCCGGTATGGTGGTCGTGCAAGCGCCGCTTGAGGAGCTTGGCGTCCTTACCCCAGGCGACGGCCAGGTGCTTCAACACATAGGGCCAGAACTCGCGATGTGAGACGCCATCCCAGACGCCGAAGTCTTGGCAAGCGGCCAATTCCCAAGTCACGCCTCTTGGCACCGGACGGGGAGTCCAGTAGTAGGCCCCTGTCAGTGGGTGTAGACGATCGGAACGGCTCAAGACTGGCTCCTGCCGACTGGACGAGACTGGGAGCATGTATCGATCAGCCTTTCTGCATCTTAACGATCTCCTCGGTCTTTGCCCTGGCCCGAGACCAGACCCGCTCGACGGAGTCGTTGGGGATGGTCTTCCAGCCCTTCGTCTCGGTGATGGGGAGTTGATATTTGGTGACGAGGCCGTCGATCCCCGTGGTACCCGGACGAAAGAGGTTCAAGGGTATCCCCTCGGACACGGCGTTCTGATATTCCATGTTTTGGATGAGCCTGTTGGTGGAGCCTGCGGCGGCCTCGTCCTTGGCCTGCTGCTCCGCGATGTCTTTGATCTCCGGGACGCTGATCTTCACGTCCCAGATCGACGCTGCATCCTTGTAGATTTGGAGGACTTCGGCGTATCCCTGAATCACCCGCTGCTCCTTGGGTGATTCGGCCTTGTCCCTCGCCAGGGAAAGCTCCGTCGCAAGCTTCTCCAGGAGTTCGCCGAACCTCCGGCGGTTCATCCCGACCTCTTGGGCCGACCGGAGTTCCGTGGCGACTCGATAGACCGGCTCGAAGACCTCAGGGCGAGGATCGGCCTTGGATGCCTTCGGTGACGGTGACTCGGAACATCCTCCCAAGACCACGACTGACAGCAACGCGGCAGCAAAGACTCTGGTCGCGGGCATGGGGATTCCTCACTGGGTGTGGCATGCGTCAATGCAAGAACAAACAGTCGATGATGAGTCCGGCGAGAGCCCGAGGGGAACAAATTCAGAAGTAACGCTCTGTGAGGTAATCGACGTAGGCCCCGTGGACCGTGCCGTGTTGGACCGCGAGCGTCTGGATCAGATCGGGATAGGTGATCGCCCGGAATTTGACCTGGGAATGGCATGCTTCGATCAACTTCTGAAATGCTTTGATCTCTCCCTCGTGCTCGACGGCCTCGACCCCGGGTGCCGGATACCAGAGATAGATCAGTTCGAAGTTCTGTATCCCCTTGAACTGGTTCTTCAGGCCCAGGACGTGCTTGATGAGTTGGGCGACCTTCAGGCGTTGGTAGATCTTCTTCTCGCCGCCGTTGATCCTGACGGCCAGGTCGCGTAGGGGTTTGCAGCCTTCCCAGATGCTCTTGTTTTCCTCGGCCACATAGCAGTCCGCGAAAGGCCCCTGGTCCTGCCCGTAGAGCTCGCCGAACTTGGACTCGATGCCGATGCCCTTGATGACCGCCGGCTCGGCCTTGTCGCGATACCTGACGACCACGTCCAGGTGGGGCGGCTTGCGATCCGGCTGGGGGGTGGGCCAGCCGATCGGACACTGGGCCTCGAACGTCAGCCCTTCGGCCTCGCAGCCTGCCAGGTTCTGGCACAGGGCGGGAAGGATGGAGCCGAGCTTGTTGTAGAGTCGCCAGTAGGCGAAGACGTTGAAGACCAGAGCGGCACTGGAGTGAGCCGCGTAGACGCTCTCGTGGGGGTTGCCGTCCCGATCCCTCGGGAGTTCTCGTAGCATCTCGTCCGTCGGGGGCAGGAAGAGGTTGTCGTTCAACTCCTCCACGTAGCCGGCGTCGTCGATCGGGACCCCGTGACGACGAGCCCAGGAATACTGCCGCTCCTTGAGGTAATCGTAGGGACGCATGGACCTCGCCTCTCTCGTGTCATGGAGATGTTTGGCGAGATCCTACAGGTGGCCACTGACAACTCTGGGTCAGTCGGGAACGCAGAGTTTGTTGGAATTTCTGCTTCCTCCCGATTTACTTGGATCGGGGGCCGGTCATGTCCTCCATCGCCTTCGTGAGCCGGTCGAGGGCCTGGATGACGCTCTCGGCCTCGGCCAGGAGACGCTGGGCCGCCTCCCGGGCCAGCATGGCGATGGATCGTGGGTCGTCGTCACTTGGGCCGGGCTGTGGGACTGAGTTCGATGTGGGCTCGTCGGGCAGCGTGATCTTCAGGAGATGGCCGCGATAGCCTTCCTGGATGCGGTAGGACTGGCTGTACTCGTCGAAGCGCCAAGGGACTCCCGCCGCCTTCAAGGTCTGGAGGTCGCGGAAGACGGTGCGTTCGGAACAGTCGAGCTTCTTGGCGATGGCCGGGGCGTTCCACTGGCCGGGTCCGTGGATCA
>JAABUK010007101.1_pt1 | contig 16339 bp, 17 predicted proteins | sample 5559141 | NCBI WGS metagenome assembly JAABUK01 (sample SAMN10711869, study PRJNA513367) | rock metagenome | isolation source: Antarctica rocks | place: Antarctica: Victoria Land, Pudding Butte nord | collected 2016-01-03
CGGTGTGCTGAAGCGTCGGGATCTGCTGCTGGAGGCCGGCGACGGTGTCCATCCGGTCGAAGTCCTTGCCGTTGTAGCGGTAGCCATCGACGGCGAGGAGCACCTTGGGCTCGATCTGGGCAAAGCGGTCGACCACCGACTTGGCGCCGAAGTCCGGCGAGGCACTCGACCACACGGCGCCGATCGAGGAGCAGGCCAGAAACGCGCTGATGGCCTCGGCGATGTTGGGCAGGTAGGCAACCACGCGGTCGCCCTGTCCCACCCCGAGGTCGCGCAGCCCGCCGGCCACGGCCGCGACGCTCGCACGCAGCTCGCCCCACGTGATCGTGTCGACATCGCGCAGCTCCGAGGCGTGGTGCAAGGCCACCTCGGCGTCGTCGTGGCCGCGCAGCACATGCGCCGCGTAGGAGAGCCGCGCGCCGGTGAACCACTGTGCCCCGGGCATGTCGCGCGAGCCGAGCACCGCCTCATACGGCCTCTCGGCCTCGACCTCGTAGTAGTCCCAGATAGAGGCCCAGAAGTCCGCCAGGTTGTCGACCGACCACTGCCACAGCTCCTGGTAGTCGCCGGTCTGGACGTCGCGCTCGGCCGCGAGCCAGCGCTGGTAAGCGGTCAGGTTGGAGCGCTCGATCCGCTCGGGGCTAGGCGTCCAGAGCGGCTCGGACTGCTCAGGCTCCGCCATGGATGGACCCTATCCGCGGGGTGTGGTGCCCGAGGAGGGCCCCGTTGCGCGAGCCGCGGTGGCGCGCGCAACGTCGGACAGGCCGCGGGTGGCGTCGGCGCTCTCGGCGGTGCTCGGAATCGTGGAACGGTCGTTGCGCACGCGCTCCTCGAGTCCGGACGCCGCCTGCTGGAGATCGCGCGCGGCCGCGCTGAGCACCTTGCGCTTGCGCTTGCCGCCGGTCGCGGCGGCGTCGGCGATCCGGGCCGCTGTCCCCTTGCGCAGGCCCGCCTGCCTGAGTTCCCTGTAAAGGCGCTTGTCGCGCTTTGCCATGCATCGCTCCTCGTGAGTGGGGATATGTCATCGAGGTTGTACCCGGATAGCGTGCGCCCCATGGCCAAGCCCGACGGAGACAAGAAGGTACGGCGCGAAGCGCTGTGGCGGGCCGAGGGTGCGCGCGTGCGCGCCGAGGACGAACGGCTCGGCGTCACGGCCTCATCCGACACCAGGAACAGTTCGACGGTGGCGCACAGCGCGAGAACCCGGCGTAGCGCGGTCGTGGCGGGCAGCGCCGACACGCGGTCAAGCGTCGGCGTGGCCGGCAGCGTGCTCACGCGCAACAGCGCGGGCGTGGCGGGGAGCGTGGCGACAGTCGCAAGCGCGGGCGTGGCTGGCAGCGTCGCAACTGCCGGCGGCACCGGCGTGCTCGCCAGCGCGGCGACCGCCGCCAGTGTGGGCGTGTCCAACAGCATCGGCACGCTGCTGTGCGTGCTCTGTCAGCGCTGTCTCCTGTGCGTGGGGTGCGTCGATTGCCGTGACTGCGTCGGCTGCTTCGGGTGCTCGGGCCTACGCGGCGAGACGGGCCAGTTCCTCAAACGGAACTGACCCGACTCTCGAGATTTGCGGGAGGAGAGCAGCCCGACCGGTGGTCGGGCGAGCACCGCACCGACAGCCTCTAGCGGCGCCTGTCGCGGCGCTTCGGGCCCTTGCCATCCGAGCTCCAACCCTGCGATGAGCTCTTGGACCGGTTCTCGCCGCGGTTGCCGCCCCCGCCGCCGTTGCGGTTGCCGCCGGTGCGGCCGCCGCCACCCTGCTGGCGCGGCCTGCTCGGCGCCGAGCTGATGGCCACGGGCGTGCCGTCGGCCGACTCGAACTGGTCGCCGAGACCGAGGTCGCCCGCGATCTTGCGCATGTCACGCACCTGATCGGCGAGCACGAAGCTGACGCCCTTGCCGGTGCGGCCGGCGCGGCCGGTGCGCCCTACGCGGTGGGTGTAGGAATCACGATCCTCTGGGGCGTCGTAGTTGATCACGTGGGTCACGTCGGGGACGTCGATGCCGCGGGCAGCGACATCAGTGGCCACCAGGGTGTCCACGCGGCCCTTCTCGAAGGCCGCCAAGGCCTTCTGGCGCTGGGCCTGTGACTTGTTCCCGTGCATCGCCACCGCGTTGACCCTGGACTGGTCGAGCTTCTTGACCAGGCGGTCGGCGCCGCGCTTGGTGCGAACGAACACCAGCGTCCGGCCGCGCTCGGCGTCGCTGAGCTCACGGACGAGCGTGTCGACCTTGTCCTCGTGAGCCACGTGCACGAAACGGTGCTTGACGTCGATCTTCGCGTCGGGTGCCGGGGCATGCACGTGCTTGGCGGCGTCGTGGGTGAACGCCTTGGCCTGCTGGCCGACCTCTCCCTGGAGCGTGGCCGAGAAGAACAGGGTCTGGCGATCGCCGGGGGTCTTCGCGACGATGCGATCGACGGCAGGCTTGAAGCCCATGTCGAGCATCCGGTCGGCCTCGTCGAGCACGAGGATCTTCACGTGCTTGAGGCTGATCGCGCCACGCTGGAGGAGGTCCTCCAAGCGACCGGGGGTGGCGACCACGATGTGGGCGCGCGAAGCGAGCTTGGCCTGCTTCTGGAGGCCGACGCCGCCGTGGACCACTGCCACCGAGAGCGCGCGGGCGTTGGCCACCGCCTGCATCTCGTCGACGATCTGGAGCGCCAGCTCGCGGGTCGGGGCCAGGATCAGCCCGGCCGGGCGGCGCGAGTCGGCCTCGATCAGGTCGGCCATCGGCACGCCGAAGGCCAGCGTCTTGCCCGACCCGGTCGGGGACTGGGCCAGCACGTCGCGGCCGTCGAGAATGTCCTCGATCACGAGCCGCTGTACTGCGAAGGGTGCGTCGTAGCCGCGCTCTGAAAGCGCGCGTACGACCGCGTTGGATACGCCGAGATCGGCGAAGGACTGCTCAGACATTGAACTGCAACTCCTATATGTGTACGTCAGGGGAGATCCAGCGACCCCGGACGCGCAGTGAGCGCAGCTAGGAACGGAACCTCTCGGGCGCCAACGGGGCAACCCGACCTTCCTGACGCTAGCAGCCTTGGCGCAAAAAGCCCGCTGAGCGGGCTATTCGTTGCGGTGCACGAAGTCCGCGAGTGCCTCATGACCGCCGCCGACGAGCGGGTCGCCGTGGGCGAACAGTAGGTGATCGAACTCGAGGTCGAGCAACTCGCCCAGCGCGGCTGTGATGTTGCTCGTACCTGGTCGGGGTCGTCCCCCAGCAGGGAGTCGGGCATGAACGACAGCTCCCCGTCCGTACGCAGGAGCGAGTCGGCGAACAACAGCGCACCAGCCTCGACGTCGAGGCGCAGCAGCGTGTCGTCGGGCGCGATCGGCCCGTTGGCCGCCGCGGTGATCCCGGACACGATCTCGTCCCCGATCGCATAGGCCTCGGTCTGCTCGCCCGGATATTCATTCACCCCCGCCTCGCTCACGTGGAAGGCCGCGCCGAACTCCTGCACGAACGCGGCATGGTCGCGATCGTGGTGGCGGCACGAGAGCACGACGTGCCGCACCGCGCCGAGGTCGCGCACCGCGGCCGTGCCCTCCGAGGGCGTGAGCGGATCGATCACCGCGGCACCGTCGCGCAGGTAGTGCGAGCTGATCTCCTGGCCGATGTTGGGGTGCTCCGCGGTCCAATGGAACAGGCCAGGAAGAAGCTCGCGCATCAGCCGCCACCGCCGCCGCTCTGGACGAGTGCGACCCACGCCGATGTGACGCTGCCGGTCAGGCGATCCTTGAGCCCGGGCACATTGCCACCGTACCCGGCCGCGCCTGACACGCCAACTGCGGGTTCGGACGCCGCGATCCGGGCACTCAGGAGCCATGGTCACCAAAGCGCTTTACGTACCGCTCAAGCCCAAGCCCGGCAAGGAAGCCGATCTGAAGGAGTTCCTGGCGAATGGCCTCGGACTCGCACAGGAGGAGCCCGAGACGATCTCGTGGTATGCGTTCGAGCAGTCCGACGGCACCATGGCGATCTTCGACACATTCGAGGGCGACGAGGGCCGGCAGGCACATCTGGATGGCAAGGTCGCGGAAGCCCTGATGGCAAACGCCGACGAGCTGCTGGCCGAGGCGCCTCAGATCCACCATGTGGACGTCCTGGCGGCCAAGGTGCCCGGCGACGGCTAGTAGCGACGGCGAACCGCGGGCCGCGGCGGGCCTGCCCTAACCTTGCCCGCCGCATGGCCCAGCGCACAGATATCCGTAACGCCGCGATCGTCGCGCACGTCGATCACGGCAAGACCACCCTCGTCGACGCCATGTTGTGGCAGTCCGGGGCGTTCCGCGAGGGCCAGAACGTGAACGATCGCGTGATGGACTCGATGGATCTCGAGCGCGAGAAGGGCATCACGATCCTCGCCAAGAACACGGCGGTGCCCTATACCCCTGACGGGGCACAGGCGACGATCACGAAGCTGAACATCATCGACACCCCCGGCCACGCCGACTTCGGCGGCGAGGTCGAGCGCGGGCTGACGATGGTGGACGGCGTCGTGTTGCTGGTCGACGCCTCCGAGGGGCCGCTGCCCCAAACCAGGTTCGTGTTGCGCAAGGCTCTGCAGGCCAAGCTGCCCGTGATCCTCGTGGTGAACAAGGTCGACCGGCCGGACGCGCGCATCGCCGAGGTGGTCGACGAGGTCTACGAGCTGTTCCTCGACCTGGATGCCGACGAGTCGCAGATCGACTTCCCGATCGTCTACACCAACGCCAAGGCGGGCTGGGCGTCGTTGGATCCCGAGGTCGAGGGCACGGACCTGAAGCCTCTGATGGAGCTGATCATCGACACCGTGCCGGCACCCGAGTACGAGGAGGGCCACGCGCTGCAGGCGCAGGTCACAAACCTCGACGCCTCGCCCTACGTGGGGCGCCTGGCGCTCTGTCGCGTGCGCCAGGGCCACATCAAGCAGGGCCAGCGGGTGGCGTGGTGCAAGGCCGACGGCTCGGTCGAGACCGCCACCATCAGCAGCCTCTACATCACCGAGAACCTCGATCGTGTGGATGCCGAGGAGGCGGGTCCGGGCGAGATCATCGCCATCGCGGGCATCCCGGAGATCACGATCGGCGAGACGCTCGCCGACCTCGAGGACCCGCACCCGCTGCCCGTGACCGCGATCGACGAGCCGTCGCTATCGGTGGTCATCGGCATCAATACCTCCCCCCTGGCCGGCCAGGACGGCAAGAAGCTCACCGCGCGCCAGGTCAAGGACCGCCTCGACGCCGAGCTCGTGGGCAACGTGTCGATCCGCGTGAACACCACCGAGCGTCCCGACGCCTGGGAAGTCCAGGGCCGCGGCGAGCTCCAGCTCGCGGTGCTGGTGGAGATCATGCGCCGCGAGGGCTTCGAGCTCACCGTCGGGCAGCCCCAGGTGGTCATCCGCGAGATCGATGGGAAAGCCCACGAGCCCGTCGAACGGCTGGCCATCGACACGCCCGACGACTGGGTCGGAACGATCACTCAGATGCTGGCCTCCCGAAAGGGCAGGCTCGAGCAGATGGTCAACCACGGCACCGGTTGGGTCCGGATGGAGTACCTCGTGCCCGCGCGAGGGCTGATCGGATTTCGCACCGAGTTCCTGACAGAGACTCGCGGCACCGGCATCATGCACCACGTCTTCGAGACCTGGGAGCCGTGGGCGGGCACGATGCGCACGCGCCCGACCGGGTCGCTGGTTGCCGACCGCCGCGGCGATACCGCAAGCTTCGCGTTGTTCAACCTTCAGGAGCGCGGCACGATGTTCGTCGGCCCCGGCGAGGAGGTATATGAGGGCATGATCGTTGGTGAGAACTCGCGCCCCGACGACCTGGACGTCAACGCGGTCAAGGAGAAGCACCTGACCAACATCCGCTCGGCGAACTCCGACCTGCTGGTGCGTCTGGTGCCCCACCGCATTCTCAGCCTCGATCAGGCGCTCGAGTTCCTGCGCGAGGACGAGTGCGTGGAGGTCACGCCCGAGGTGGTCCGTCTGCGCAAGGTCGCCCTGGACAAGAACGCGCGCGTCAGGCGAGCGCGTGCGCTCAAGAGCGCCGACTCCTAGGCGCCCCCGTTGCGTCGTGCCGCCGCCATCGCTACGTCGGCGTAGCGACGAGAGGACCGCGCTCCCCGCGTCGCCGCTGCACGACCACCAGGGCACCCGCTGCGGCGAGCAGGGCTCCCGCCGCACCGAGGCCCAGCCCGGCCCGCGGTCCGGCGGCCTCGGAGAGCCAGCCGGCCAGCGGACCGCCGATCGGCGTGGATCCGAGGAAGACGACGGAGTAGAGCGCCATCACCCTGCCGCGCATCGCGGGCTCGACCTCGAGCTGCAGCGTCGAGTTCACGCCCGCGGCGAAGGTCACGCTGGCCGCCCCGACGAGCGCCAGGGCCGCGATCTCGAGCGGCAGGGTCGGCGCCGCCACGGCTAGCAACGTGAACACGCCGAACGCCGCGCTCGAGCTGATCAGCAGCCGTGGGGACACGCGACTGCGGGCACTGGAGGTGAGTGCCCCGACCACCGAGCCGGCGCCCATCGCCACGACCAGCGCCGCGTAGGTGCCGGCGCCACCCTCGAAGGTAAACCTCGCCAGCAGCGGCAGCAGCACCTGGAAGTTGAAGCCGAGCGTGCCGACCAGCGCCATCATGGCCAGCGGCACCGCGAGCGCCGGGGTCGAGGCCACGTAGCGGACTCCGTCGCGCAACGCATGCGGTCGCCTCGGGGCGTGGTCGGCGACGTTCAGGTCCGCGGGCTCCATGCGGGTCAGCGCCACGAGCATCGCCGCGAACGACGCCGCGTTCAGCAGGAAGCACGGCTCGACGCCCAGGGTGGCGATGATCACGCCCGCGACCGCAGGTCCGACCATGCGCGCGCACTGCACGATCACGCTGTTCAGGCTCACCGCGTTCACGACGCGGTCGGCGCCGACCATCTCGATCACGAAGCTCTGCCGCGCCGGGTTGTCCAACGCGTTAACGGTCCCGCGCGCGAACACCAGCGCGAACACCATCCACGGTGCCACCACGCCGGCCACGGTCACCGTGAACAGGATCAGCGCGGGCACGATCATGCCTGCCTGGGTGAACATCAGCAGCCTGCGCTTGTCGAAGCGGTCCGCCAGCAGGCCGCCGTAGGCGCCGAGCAGCAGCATCGGCGCGAACTGCAGTGCCGCCAGCAACCCGATGGCGATTCCGCTGTTGGTCAGGCGCAGGATCAGCCACGTCTCGGCCACCACCTGCACCCAGTTGCCGCTCAGCGAGACCACCTGGCCGGTGAAGTAGCGGCGGTAGTTGGGAACCTTCAACGACAAAAAGGATTGCCTCGCTGCGGTGCTCAGCCGATGAAACCTGGGTCCGGTGCTCACGCGATCGACGATCGCGCTGCGCTCCTCCCCGCCGATCGGCTTGCGCTCCTCGCGCCGCAGAGCTCTCGTCATTGGCCACCCTCGAGCATCCGCTCGAGCACGTCGGCGGCCCGCTCCAGCGCCGCGAGGTCCTCAGCCGGCAGGTTCTCCATGCGGCTGGCCAGGTAGGCGTTCTTGCGTGAGCGCGCCCGCTTGAGCAGGGTACGACCCTCGGCGGTGATGGTCAACAGGGTCACGCGACCGTCACTGGGATCGCCGGCGCGTGACGCCAGCCCCCGCTCTTCGAGCTTGGCCGCCATCCGTGTGGCGGCGGGTCGCTGGATCCGCTCGATCGCGGCCAGCTCGCTCGGCGTGAGCGGCCCGTGGCGATCGATCGTGGCCATCGCCGCCATCAGCGACGGCGTCAGATCGGTGTTTGCCTCCTGCCGCAGCCGCCGCGCGGTGCGCGTCACGGCCAGCCGCAGTCGAGCCGCGAGGTCGAGGTCTGAGGTGATGGTGGAAGAACTCATTCGCCTAGGTAATTACCTTAGCGAATCATCTCCTGAGCGAAACGCTGCGGCGCGACTAGCCGGCCAGCGCCGGCTCGCGCTCGCGACGGTCCTCGTCGGCGGCCAGGTCGCCACCGGCCTCGCCGGTCGCGCCGGCGGCCGCCGTGTCCTGCTCCTCGGCCTGGCGCTCCATGCCGCTGCGCTCGCCGAGCGGCACCTCCTTGAGCAGGGCGATGGCGATCAGCGCAACCAGGCCGAGGGGTGCGGCCACGAGGAAGATCTCGGCGGTGCCGGCCGCGTAGGCGTGCTCGACGATCGCCCGGATCGGCCCCGGCAGGCTCGACGGGTCCGGGATCGACGTGGTGCCGCCACCGGCTGCCGCGCCACCGCGGATGCCGTTGGCGGCCAGGCCGTCGGAAATCGACGAGCTCGCGCGGGAGCCGAGCACGGCCCCGAGCGCGGCGACGCCCGAGGCGCCGCCGAGCGAGCGGAAGAACGTGACGAGCGAGCTGGCTGATCCGATCTCGCCAAGCGGGACCGAGTTCTGCACCACGAGCACGAGGTTCTGCATCACCATGCCGACCCCGAGGCCGACGAGCGCCATGAACAGCCCGAGCTCGATCAGGCTTGTGTTCTCGTCCAGCGTGCCCATCAGGGCCATGCCGACGGTGAGCATCGCGGCGCCCGCCACCATCCACTTCTTGTACCGGCCGGTCTTCGTGATGCGGCGGCCGATGAGCGTGGAGGACACGAGGATGCCGACCATCATCGGGATGGTGAGCAGGCCGGATGCCGTCGGGCTCTCGCCGCGGGCGATCTGGAGGTACTGGCTCAGGAACACCGACGTGCCGAACAGGCCCACACCGACGGCGGCACTGGCGATCACGGCGAGCACCGGAGTGCGCTCGCGGAACAGATGGGTCGGGATCAGCGGCTCGTCGCTCTTGATCTCGACGCGGATCGCCGCGGCGATGAACGCGACGCCGGCCGTCACGAGGATCGCGGTCTGGGCCGAGGCCCAGTCGAACTGGTGGCCCGCCAGCGACACCCAGATCAGGATCGAGGAGACACCGGCCGAGATCAGCGTCGCGCCCAGGAAGTCGATCTTGACCTTGCGCTTGGGGCGCGGGGGCAGGTGCAGCGTGCGCTGGAGCGTGATGAAGGAGGCGATGGCGATCGGCACGCCGACGAAGAAGCACCAGCGCCAGCCGAGGAAGGAGTCGGTGATCACGCCGCCGAGCAGCGGACCAGCCACGGTGCCGACCGCCACGACCGAGCCGAGGATGCCCATGTAGCGGCCACGCTCGCGTGGCGAGACGAGGTCGGAGAGCACCACCTGGACGAGCGCGGTGAGCCCGCCGACGCCGATGCCCTGCAGCGCGCGGCAGCCGATCAGCCACTGGGTGGATTGCGCGAAGCCTGCCATCGCCGACGCGGTCACGAAGATAAGCAGCGCGGTCTGCACCAGGCGCTTGCGGTCGAAGAGATCGGCCAGCTTGCCCCAGACCGGGGTGCTGACGGTCATGGTCAGAAGCGTTGCGGTGACCACCCACGTAAAGGATGACTGCCCGCCGTTTAAGTCCTCGATGATCGTGGGCAGGGCGGCCGAGACGACGGTGCTCGACAGGATGGCCACGAGCAGTCCGAGCAGCAGGCCCGACATCGACTCGAGCACCTCCCGGTGGGTCATGGCGCCCGGCTTCATCGTGCACCTCCCGCGACGGCGGTGGCGGGCTGGCGGGCGTCCACGCGCGACTCGGCCACCGCGCGGGCATAGTCGGACCGGAGGCGGCCAAGCGCCGCGGCCAGCTGGTCGATGTCGCCCTGGTCCCACTCGGCAACCGTGGTGGCGAACACACCGACCATCGCGTCGTGGGCTGCGCTCAGGGCCTGCTCACCGGATTCGGTGATGGCCAGCAGCCGCGAACGGCCGTCGTCTGGGTCGGACGTGCGCTCGATGTGGCCGACGCCTTCGAGGGCAGCCAGTTGGCGGCTGGCCACCGACATGTCGACGTGCAGGTCTTCTGCCACGGCGCCTACGCGAACGGGGCCGCGGCGGTAGACGACGTTGAGCACGGCGATGGTCTGGGCCTGCTCGAATCCGGCGCGGCGCCACATGTCGCGCTTGATCGCGCTGAGCTCGTAGACCTCTCTGACCAGTTCCTCTATCTGCTGCTGCTTGCCGCTCATGGTCGCCTCCATAGAATGCTTGCTGCAAGCAACTATAACACTTGCTCTGTGCAACTACCACGGCGAGGGGGTTACCCCGCCCGGTTGCGCAGCAGGAAGAACACCCACGAGCGGTAGGGGCGCCACGGCTCGGCCAGCTCCGCCGCGCGGGCGGCGTCGACGTCGTCCTCGGCCACCCCGTAGGCGTGGGCGAGAGCCTGCCGCGCCCGCGGGATCGTTGTCGGCGGCGCGACGTCGGGGTGTCCGGCCCCGCGCGTGAGGATCAGCAGCGCCGCGAAAGGCCCGATGCCGTGCACCTCGGTCAGCCGCCCAAGCGCCTGCTCGGGCTCGGCGAACCTTCGCAACACCTCGGGGTCGAACGCGCCGTCGGCGGCGGCCTCGGCCACCGCTCGCAGCCGCTGCACGCGCTGGGCGCCCCCAACCCCTGGCAGCTGGGGCGCCTCGGCCAGCACCGCCGCAGCCGGGAACGCGGTGCCCTGCCAGGCGCCGACGGCAACGCGCTCCCCCAAAGCCTGGGCCAGGCCGCGCTTGACCGCCGCAGCCTGACGCATGCTCGTGCGCTGGCTGAGCACCGACCAGACCGCCGCCTCGTACGGGGTCGGAAAGCACACGGGCCGCCGCCCCGGGAACTCGCGCAGCAGCCCGGCCACCACCGGATCGCGGTCGGCCACCGCGAGGAGCCCGCCGCCGTCGACATCGAGCGAGAGGATCCGCGCGGCGTGGGCGGCGAGCCGGTCGTCGGAGAGCGCGGCGTCGTGCTCCACCACCACCGTCTCGCCCTCCTGGCGGGCCGAGAACGCGGTGGGCGTGCCGTCGTCATCGACGAGCGCCGCGGTGAACAGCCCGTCCACTCCACCGGACGAGGCCCCGCCGAAGCTCTCGGCGAACGCGATGCCCTGCTCGAGCGAGAACGGGCCCTGCGGGTGGAGCTCCACCGCCATGGAACCCATCCAATCATCCCGGTCGTGCGAGCATGCGGCGTCGATGTCACCCACGATCGCCAAATCCGAGCAGTGGATCCACGGCCGCCGCATGGCCTACCGCGACACCGGCGGAGCCGGCCCGACCGTGCTGCTGGTGCACGGGATCACCAACAGCTCCAGCAGCTGGGAGCCCGTGACCCAGCGGCTGGCGGCGTCGCACCGCGTGCTCGCGCCCGACCTGCCCGGCCACGGAGACTCGGACCGCCATCAGGGCGACCACTCCCTCGGCGCCCACGCCTCGGTGCTGCGCGACCTGCTGCTGATCACCGGCGCCGACCGCGCCACCCTTGTCGGGCACTCCCTCGGCGGCGGGATCGTGCTCCAGATGGCCTACCAGTTCCCCGACCTGGTGGAGCGCATCGTGCTGGTCTCGAGCGGAGGCCTCGGCCGCGACGTCGGGCTGCTGCTGCGCGCCGCGACCCTGCCCGGCGCCGAGCGGGTGATCGGGATCGGGGCGAGCCCGCCCATCGCCCGCGCCGGCGCCTTCGTCGGGTCGGTGCTCGGACGGTTCGGCGTGAAGCCGGGGCCCGACATCGCCGAGGTGCTCGCGGGGGTCGCATCGCTGGGCATCCGCCAGCGGCGCGAAGCGTTCGTGCGGACCATCCGGACGGTCGTGAGCCCGCGCGGCCAGCGCGTGAATGCCAACGACCGGCTCTATCTCGCCGAGGGAACCCCGACGCTGCTCGTATGGGGTGACCGCGATCCGATCATCCCCGCCGACCACGGGCGCGCCGCGGCGGCCGCGATGCCCGGGAGCCGCTTCGAGCTGTTCGAGGGCGCCGGGCACTTCCCGCAGCTCAACGACCCGGATCGGTTCGCCTCGCTGCTGGCAGACTTCATCGCCGACACCGAGCCGGCCACGCTGGACACCGAGGCCGTGCGCCAGCGCATCCTCGCCCGTGGGCCCAGGGTCGAGTAAGCAGATGCCGGTGGCCACGCCGGCCAGCACCTCGATCCGCACGGTGGTGCCGCGTTCTGTGAGCTTGAACCGCCGGTCGAGCATCCCGGCGACAGGGTTGGTTCGGATGCGGTGGTTGGCGATGCGTCCATCGCGGGCCGCCAACCTACCCTCACGCACGGTTCTGCGTAGGGTCAGCCCCCATGACTCCCTCGCTCACCCTGCACGCGCTGCCGCCGTCACACCCCTGCATGACCGCCGCCGCGGCCCTGGAGATCAAGGGTCTCGAGTTCGAGCGAGTGGACCTCCAGCCGGGCGCCCATCCCGAGGAGATGGCAAAGATCTACGGCGAGGGCAACACCACGGTGCCGGGCCTGCTGGTAGACGGCGAGCCCGTACACGGATCGCGACCGATCCTCGCGAAGCTCGAGGAGATCGCGCCGGAGCCGACGCTTTTTCCGGCGGACATCGCCGACGCCGTTCGCGAGGCCGAGCGCTGGGGTGACGAGGAGCTGCAGGATCTCGGCCGGCGCCTGCCGTGGGCAGCGCTGCACTTTCGGCCCGAGGCGATGGGCACCTTCGGCGGCGGCCCCCCGCTCGACGGCCCGGGCACCGACTTCGCGATGAAGTACGTCAGGGGCACCTGGAAGTACCACGGCATCACCGCGCAACGGCTGGCCGACGACCTCGCGGGGTTGCCCGCGAAGCTCGACTACGTCGACCAGCTCGTGGCCGACGGCGTGGTTGGCGGGGAGACCCCCAACGCGGCCGACCTCCAGATCGGCGCGACGCTGCGGGTGCTGATGGTGGTGTCCGACGTCCTGCCGCTGATCGAGGGCCGCCCGCTCGAGCAGCTGGCGCTGCGCAACTTCCCCGAGTACCCGGGCGAGATCCCCGCCGGCGCCTATCCCGCCGGGTGGGTGCCGCAGCGGTGAACGGCCCCGCCGGCTCGGAACCACCGGCCCCCCGAGTCGGGGTTCGCCGCCTGGGACGTCGAGCTGCACGACCACCGCATGGTCTACCGCACGGCAGGCAGCGGCCCGCCCGTGGTGCTGATCCACGGCATGGTCAACCCGTCTCGCCACTGGCACCAGGTGGCGCTGGCCCTGGCCAACCGCTACACCGGCCAGACTGGCCGACGCCCTCGTCCGCTTCCTCGACTCGACCGACCCGGCCCCGATGCACGACGCTGAGTGGGGCGAAGTGATCGCCGCTCGCGCGCCACGATCGCTTGTACGGGTCTAGAGTCGGTTACGTGGAGACCAGAGAGGCAAGCGGACAGTCGTACCTCGAGGGCAGCGCCGGCGGGCGCTCCGGCGATGAGCGCGGGCCCATCCGTCCCGACGCCGGCGTCACCCCCATGCCGACCAACCCCGGCGCCAACCTGGCCGACCCCGCCGTGGGCATCGAGCCGCCCTCCACGCCCGACGGCACCTTCGTGAAGGTGCGCTCCGAAGACCACCCGCTCCCGCGCGCGTGCGAGGTCACCGTCAACTTCCAGGACTACCACCGCTCCAGCTCGAAGCTCGGGCGGTTCGGAAAGATCGTGGGCATCGACCTCGACGATGGCGAGTACCTGGTGATGCTGGACAACTTCGAGTGCCTGGCAGCGCCGATGCGCCGCGTCGAGTGGCGCAAGGTCGCGACCTAGATGCCCTCGCGGTTGGACGTGCTGTTCGACCCTCAGGAACGCAGCGCGGTGCGGAGGTAGCGGGTCGCGCCCCTCTGGCGCAACCGGTCCTTGACCACCAGCCACAGCGGCCCGGCGGCGCTTCCCGCGAGAGCCATCAGCAGCGGCACGAACAGGATGCCGCCGAAGATGAGCAGGCCGATCACCGCGCCAACCTGGCCGCCGATCACGGCGGCGATGAAGCGGCGGGTGTCCTCCGAGCGTTTGGCCATGTGACGTGATTTGGCACCACCAAGATCGTTCCTCCAACTGGGCGCAGTCGTGCACGCGCGACCTGCTTACGTAGTCCGGTGCCTTCTCGCAAGACGCTGACGCTCTTTCTCTGCTGCCTGGCCCAATTCATGGTGGTGCTCGACGTCGCGATCGTGAACGTGGCGCTGCCGTCGATTCGCGGCGACCTCGGCTTCAGCGGCACCGAGCTGCAGTGGATCGTGAACGCCTACACGCTCACCTTCGCCGGCTTCCTGCTGCTCGGCGGGCGCGCGGCCGACCTGCTTGGCAGGCGCCGGGTGTTCGTCGTCGGGATGCTGATCTTCGCGCTGGCGTCGCTGGTCGGCGGCCTGGCGCAGGACAGGGAGGTCCTGATCGTCGCGCGCGCCATCCAGGGCCTCGGCGGCGCCGTGGTGGCACCCGCCACCCTGTCGATCCTGGCGACCACCTTCACCGACACCGCCGAGCGCAACAAGGCGCTGGGCCTGTGGGGGGCGATGGGAGGCGTGGGCGGCGCGGCGGGAGGACTCATCGGCGGCGCGCTCACCCAGACGCTTAGCTGGCGCTGGGTGCTGCTGATCAACCTGCCGATCGGCCTGTTCGCCGCCGTAGCGGCATACCGGGTGATGGCCGAGAGCCGCAACGAGGGCGCGACCCGCCACTTCGACCTGGCGGGCGCGCTGAGCGTTACGACTGGCCTCGTGGTGCTCGTGTTCGCGATCGTTCGGACCGAGGTCAACGGCTGGGGATCGGCCACCACGCTCGTCACCGCTGCGGTGGGCCTCGGCCTCCTGGCGGCGTTCGTTGGCATCGAGGCGCGGCTGGCGCGCGCGCCGCTGATGCCATTGCGGATCTTTCGCTCGCGGCCCCTCACCGCGGCCAACATCGTGGTGTTCGCGCTGGGCAGCGCGGTGTTCGCCATGTGGTATTTCGCGAGCCTCTACATGCAGAACGTGCTCGGCTACTCCCCGCTGCGGGCCGGGCTCGCGTTTTTGCCGATGACCCTGCTGATCATCGTCTGCTCCCGCTTCGCCGGCCCGCTGGTGTCGCGCCGCGGCCCGTGGGGACTGCTGGCCGCGGGGATGTCGATGATCGCCGTGGGCATGCTGTTGTTCACCCAGATCGACGCCGACGGCACCTACCTGGCCGACGTGCTGGCACCGTCACTGCTGACCGCCGCGGGCATCGGCTTCTCGTTCGTGCCCGTCACGATCGCGGCGACCACCGGTGTCGATCCGAGCGAGTCCGGTCTGGCATCGGGCCTCGTGAACACCTCGCGGCAGATGGGGGGATCGCTGGGACTGGCGGTGCTCGCCACGGTGGCCACGGCCCACACCCAAGACCTCGCCGGAAGCGTGAGCGCCCGCCAGGCCCTCACCGCCGGGTTCGACCGCGCGTTCGCCCTGGGCGCCGGCTTCGCGCTGATCGGCGCCATCGCGGCGCTGCTGGCTGCGGGCACGCGGACGCGGCGCAGGCGGGCGGCTCCGGCGGGCGTGCTGGCCGGCCGGTAGCCGCCGGTCCTACGAGTAGTTGGTGACGACCCTGACTAGGGGTATGTTGCCGCCATGCAAAACAAAGTCAGCGTCGGGAGCGTCTTCAGCAGGGTCTTCGGGATCTATGGGGGGCAGGCCTCGACCCTCATTCCCGTGGCGTTCGCGCTGTTTCTAGTCGTAGGCATCCTGCAAGGGCTGCTTCCCGGGATCCTCGGCCTGATCGCCGCCTTGGCGAGTGTCGTTGCCAGCCTGTTCTACACCGGCATGGTGGTCAAGCTCGTCGAGGATGTCGAGGACGGACGCCGGGATTACACGGCCGGCGAACTGATGAAGTCGGTCACACCCGTCGTCGTGCCGCTGTTCATCGCCGGCCTGATAGTGGGAGTCGGGGTGGCCATCGGCCTGCTTCTGCTGATCATCCCCGGCCTCATCCTGCTGACCATCTGGGCCGTCGTCGGCCCGGTGGTCGTCGTCGAGCGGGCCGGCGTGACCGACGCGCTCGGTCGGTCCCGCGCGCTCGTAAAGGGCAACGGCGGATCGGTGTTCCTCGTGATTCTCGTGAGCTTCCTCATCACCACCGTGGTGAGTGCGGTGCTCGGTGCGATCGGGGCGGCGATCGGCGGCGTCGTGGTGCGCATCATCTTCAGCGTCCTCGCCAACACCCTCACTGCCCCGATCGCCGCCCTTGTCGGTGCGGTCCTCTACTTCACATTGCGCGGATCGGGCGGCATAGCCGACGCCAGCGGCGGAGTCGCCACCGCTACGGGACCCGAGGTCCCCGGCTCCACGCCTCCGCCGCCTCCCCCGCCCCCGGCGGCGAGTGGCGGTCCGCAGAGCCCCGCCTAGGCCGCGCCGATGGCCTACCTGAAGCCGCCCGTCCTCGTCAGGCGCGTCTTCAATCCGATTGCGATGTGGTTCGGCCTCGGTGGGTCCCAAGCATCCCTGCCCGATCAGTAGCTATCGCGCGACCCGCTTCAGGTACGGCGTCAGGCCCTTCAGGAACGCGTTGCGGCTCGGGCTGGCCGAGTTGGGGTCGTTGTGCGAGTAGGTGGA
>JAABUK010007103.1_pt1 | contig 16335 bp, 17 predicted proteins | sample 5559141 | NCBI WGS metagenome assembly JAABUK01 (sample SAMN10711869, study PRJNA513367) | rock metagenome | isolation source: Antarctica rocks | place: Antarctica: Victoria Land, Pudding Butte nord | collected 2016-01-03
CCCACGCGTGTCCTCGAGTTATTCCAGCCAAGTTCGACCACGGTAGTCCAACTTTGCCGAAGCTCAGACGACCGTCGCCGATTACAGGAGCTGAGCGTCGGGCCTATTTGCTGGTCGACGTAGCACCATGAGCGTCGGGCCTATTTGCTGGTCGACGTAGCACCGTGACAGCGCTCAAATTGCCGACATCTGCGATGCACTCGACCGCGTGCACGATAATCTCGAGGGATTGAGCGACCGTGCTCACGACTGAGTGGGAGTGTTAAAGATGGCTGGTTCAGGGTACAGGCGTTTCGCGCGTTCGCGTTTATATGAATACATCTTAGTAGTCATGCGTTTTTACTATTGCATATGAACCTGGTTATTCAACAGTTTCAACATGTTCTTCACACATTTGACGAGAATCGTTGAACATGGGTCAATTGGATTGGCCGTGTGCGATGAGTTGAGCTGAGCCAATCATGTGCCGGACCTGGTCTACCTTTGGCAGACATGGGCCGAATGGTCTTCCATTTCGGCTGCAAGCGCTGCTCAAATTCTGCGGCAGCAAATAGCCTCAGCTGTGCGGTCGCAAATTCCACGGCGTCTGCAATCGCCTTTTCTCAAATCCGTTTGGGCGCTGGTGGAGTGGCGTTGGCTTCTAAGGGTGTCGTTGAGTGGCTGAGTATTGCCTGAAGGTAGCGAATTCCTTAAGCGTGTCTCAAGTATCGTTGCAATACTGTCTATCCCTCCTCCGTGCGAAGCGTCCCCGCATGCTGTGTGGGTCGTTGGAGTCCTTCAAGCGACAAGGCACTGGCAGCAGGATGAACGATATCGAGCTTGAAGCTGGTGGGAACGAGCTGAATGCATTCTATGCTGGGCTCAGGAGGGCTGGAAAGGGTCCCAGCAAGGAGCATCCCTGCGCTCGTTGTCACTCGCCCGAGTCACTCGCCCGAGTACTGGGTGGTGAATTGCCCACGGCCTCCAAACTCGATCGAGGGATCCGGTTTCAAGGGTTAATGGATGATGTGAATGACCGAGACCTGCCAAAAGGGTATGTGACTGCTCTTGTGTTCGGTTCTGAAACCGAATCTACGAAGCGGAGAATTCGTTTACGATTTGGGACGACTGATTCTTTGCACTCGTAGATGGCTCGAGCCTGTCCTCGTGTCTTCATCGCTGTTTCCTCGTCAAACAATTCAACAGAGATAAAGGCACTTTCTGTCCAGGATTTTAACGCTCCTATCCTTTGGCACAGTTGTGAAGTCAGATAGGATCCTCACTTTCGAAAAGCTCCCGGTATGATCAGATCCGGGGAAGGTGAGCCCCCGCTCGGCTCTCGAACCAGCTGCAGGGGGAGGACTCCAAGGACGCGGCACGCCACGAAAGCCCTGATGAATGTCAGTATCTGCTATAGTCCCGACTCCCGATCATAAAAACCAGATGAACTCTGATCTTCGGAACTGGGCCTCAACACTCGCTTCTTGCGCTTGCACCGACCGTTCCCTCATCCGGACGTTGTCCGAAAGACGCTTCAGGCTGGTTTCTTCCTCCCGGACACGCAATTGCTTGTTCTCGATGATAGCTTCACGTCGGGTTCATTCTTGAGCTTGTATTCCCTCCCGACTGGATTCAAAGTCGGTGGAGTGCCAGGATGTCGTCCGTAAATGGTCGTTTGCTGGGCTTAAAGATGGGTACACGATCAGCGGGAAGGCAGAACGCGCGTGACGCAAGCTCACGCTTTGGACTGAGAAGACCGCTCATGACAAGTCGTCGTGATTCGGAAGGAAGAGGAGAGCGCAAGTGGCATCTTGGCAAGTTTGTCTTTCCTCACCCTCGCACTTGGCGTACTCATCCGGCTCCAGCGCTGATCAATGGAGCTAGAGATACGTACGCAAGAATGCACATTTCGTGAAGCAAACAACCAAGACTATACATGTCTGCCTTTGCATCGTATACGCGACCTTCGAGAAGTTCCTTGTAGATCAATAGTGTTCATAGTTGTGGGGATTGAACGAGCCGCACCGGCCATATGCATCGACTTACTGGAGCTAGGTATCCTCCGGTCTGCGCATTGCCACTCATCAGGTCTTGTCTCTCATAGTAGACTACTCTGTCCGATCCAACTTCATACCTTATCATGCACACATCTAATTCATTCAAAGCCCCCACCTCATCGCCAAGCTACTCATCACGACACTCAAACTACTCCCGGCCATAGCTACACTCCCCCAAACCGGAGTCAACCTGACCCCCCTCCCCCCAATCGCCCAAAACGCCCCAGCAGCAAGGGGGAGGCCAAACAGGTTAAACACCAATGCCCAAGAGAGGTTGAGCTTTTGGCGGTTGATGATTCGGCGGGAGAGGTGGAGGAGGGTAGGGAGGGTTGAAAGGGGGTGAAAAGTGGAGAGGAGGACAAAGTCGGCGGAGGCGAGGGTAGCTTGGGAGCCGTGGCCCAAGGCGACGGAGGGGGTGGCTGCTGCTAAAGCGACAGAGTCGTTGATCCCGTCTGTAGGAGTTAACAATGGCCTTCGAAGGGAGAGTAATCGCGACGCACCTCCGACGAACATGACCACTTCCTTCTCCTGTTGGCCCAATGCCAGAACCCTCCTGAGCAAGCCGAACGACCCCGAGTCCGATATCGGCAGCGCCTGAAACTCCCTGATCACATCTGCTTTCCCCTCCGGCCCTACACCCGCCTTCACCAGCGCTTCATCAATACCGACCATCTTCCCCACCGCCTTGGCAGTCTTCTCATTATCTCCCGATACCATAGCCAGCTTGATTCCTTTCTCCCTCAACAATGTAAGAATCGTTTTCGCCTCTTCTCGAGGCGGGTCGGAGAGTGCGTACATCGCCCCAAGATGGTATGAGTTGCACAACGAGGTTCGTAAGGAGACGAGGATGACGGATTTGGCTTCGTTCGACCACTTCTCGATGAGATCGGTCTGGACTTCGGAAAGAGAGACGCGGTTCTCAGCCATCAGGGCTTGATTACCGACCAGAAGGTAAAAGGACGAGTCGCGAGTCTTGATGCTCGCTTCAAGCCCTCGACCACGTATCTCGGAGCTGTCGGTGATTTCGATTGACTCGTTGGAGCCTGAATCCTTGACAAGGGGCGTGAGGTGCTCGACTAAGCCCGCGGCCAGAGGATGCGTCGACTGAGCCTCGATTTCTCTCACAGCCTTCCTCAACACATCAGGTGAGACATCTGCTTGCGAGACCTTCGAGTAGTCCTCGTCCGTGACCACACTCTTTCCCACCGTCAAGGTCCCAGTCTTGTCAAACGCAATCATGGTGACCTTGGTGGCTGCCAGAAACGCCTCGCCTCCTCCGGAAGCCAGTATGCCCGCCTTGGCGGCTAGCCCGTTCCCAACAGCATTGGCGCACGGAACGGCCAGCCCGATGCCGCACGGGCAAGCTACGACGAGGGTGGCGATCGCAAACTCGATTGCGAAAAAGACTTTGCCTCCTCCTGCTGCATAGATGTCTGGGCTGAGGCGACCAGTAAGAGCAATACTAAGCCAAACGGCCAGAACGCCGAGTGAGATGTATACGATGATGGGCACGAAGACTCCGGTGAGCTTCTCCGCGAGTTTCTCGATCGGAGCTTTCCGTGAGTTGGCGTCCGAAACGGCTGAGATGATCCGCTCGAGCATCGTGTCAGAGGCGAGGCGGGTCACTTGAACAGTGATTGCGGAGGTGATATTGACAGTGCCTGTGAATATCTCGTCGCCTGGCTGCTTGGTGACTGGTTTGGACTCGCCAGTAAGGGAGGACTCATCGAATGTGGTGCTCCCGGACACGATTATCCCGTCGGTTGGCGGAAGAGCGCCGGGGGCAATAACGATATGGTCACCGAGCTCGAGGTGGTCTACTGGCACGGATCGGGTGAAGGAGCGTCCTTCTGTGCTGCCTGGATTGGATTCCTCTGAAGAGCGAGACTCATTTTTCTCCACGTTCGAACTTGACGGCGCAATTTGGCTCTCAGTCTCGACTAGTAATGCTGTGTCTGGTCTCAGAGAGCCTAACGCCGAAACTGCATCGGTTGTCCTGGATTTTGCGTACGCCTCGAGAGTCCGTCCCATGAGGATAAACATAATCAAGAACACACTGCTGTCGAAGAAGGTCCCAATGCTCGGGCGAGACGGGTCGTTCCGGAAGTCGAGGATGAGCATGGCGATGGAGGCGAAGTAGGCAACCGAAGTCGACAGGGAGACTAGGAGATCCATACTGCCGAAGTTGAAGAACGATCTCCATGTGTAGGGCCGGGGAGGAAGCCGCCTCAGGGATTTAGGGCGGAGGAAGGGAGGGATGAGCGTGCGGAGATACGGCCATAGAGAGTTCAGCGTGCGTTGATAGAAGAGCCTGTGCTATCGTCAGCTATCCGGAGCAGAAAGATTGCTCGTGACATACCTGCCGACTCCAAATTGAACGACGGTCGCCAGCGGCCAAAGAATGATTGTGCCCAGATTGGCCGCACCGCGGATGGGTTGTATCAGGTGCATCTTGAATGCACTGTCGCCCGGGACGAGCACCATCCCGACAATGGCACTAAAAGTTCAGCCAAATCCATCTCTGAAACTGATTCACTCACATGATGAATGTAGGAATGGCGAATAGCACAGCGACGGCCAGATGTATCGCCAAGAGTTTCGCCTCCCTCTTTTGGATCTCCTGACCGCGCTGTGACAAACTTTGGCTCTTCACCACCTCCGCTTCGAGCTCCGGTGCCACATCCGACAGGCCTTGGAGGATGCTTCGAATATTCAGCGGATTTTGAGGGACATAGGCGATCGTGGTGACCGGTGATGAGAGCGACATAGGTGTGTAGGATAGGAAAGGTAGTTCGGCGAGATGGGAGTGGAGCTGGGTGATGCAGTTGTTGCAGAAGACGCCCTGGATACGGATCGTCACGATTCTAGACTTCTCTCCTTCGTCTTCTGTTTTGGGCTTCTTTGTGGACGGGTCGGGAATCTCTTCTCTCGATGTAGGCTCTGCTCCATAGCCCTGTTCTTCGATAATGTCTTTGAGCTGGTCCGTCGTGACCGCGAAGGAGTGAACGATGACTCCTTTATTGCCGAGCACATCAATGGAGGCTGCTTCGACACCTCCGTGACCACGAAGAGCGGTGTCGATAGCCGTCGAGCAAGACGCACAAGTCATGCCTGTGATCATGAAGGTAGACTTCCACATCTGCTGCGTAGTCGCCGGCAGAGCTGAAGCATCAGGTCGCGATGACACGACTTTGGCTTCGAAGCCAGAGTCTTCGATGAGCTCGGTAAGCTCTGAGGGTGGTAGGCTTGAGCGGTGCCGGATCGTGCCGGACGAGGAGAGTAGGATGATGTGAACTGAGAGTAGCGAGGGGTGGGATGAGAGGCTCTCGGAAATCGAGGTAGTGCACGACGCACAAGTCATGCCTTCGATCGAGACGATGGCAGTGACCTCGGCGGGTGAAGAGGGCGTTGACGAGGAGGTGGCCAGGTCCAGTGGAGGTTGCTGCTGAGGAGTGAGAGAGTGGTGAGGTGGAGTGGGAGTTCAGACGACGTAACAGAGCTCTTGAAACGCTCCAATACCGTGAGTGAGATGCATACAAGGAAAGGCGAAGCTGAGGGTTGTGATGGCCCAGCTGAGTGACTGGTGGGTTGCGCTCAATCTGCGGTGCGAAGAACGAGCGCCTGAGGACAATAATAATGTAGAGAACAAATACATTCATCGGGAAATTCACTCGTTTGAAACTGTCAAGACCCTCGCTATCAAAATCAGAAACACCTCTCGAGCCCCTTTTTCTTTTCCTGTCCTGGCGACGCGCTCCCTCTCAACATCCTCGACACCTTTCCACCTTTCTACCCCGCCCCCCCCCTACCTACTCGTTGTCGGTGATGTCGATGAAGGTCGTCTTGAACTTCTTGGCCGGGACCTTGCGGGCGAAGAGGATGTCAAGCTCTCGGTAAGAGCGGTGTTTCATCTCGGGCAGGAAGAAGTAAGCCATGACGAGGCAGACGACGGCGGTCCCGCCCCAGACGTAGCCGCACTTGCCGGCGAGGTTCCAACCGGTCGGGTTCAGCAGTTTGGACGCGACTGACGTCAGCTCGTCATCTCAAGGGAATCACTCACGATAGATCATCGGGATTTCCGCAACGTAGTAAGCCGCTCGACCCACCGCCGTGCTCAAGGCTCGGAGACGGACGGACGAGGTCTCGGAAATGACGGTGTAGGAGATGGGACCCATGGCGAGAGCAAAGACAAACGAGATGATGACACCGAGGCAGGCTTGGGCGTAGTTGGACGAAGTGTTTTGGTTGACCGAAGCGGCGATACCGAGAGCGAAAAGACAACAGACGTTGAAGGCGGTACCGTAGAGGTAGATGGTACGTCGACCAAAGTAGGCGGTGAGCACCCAAGACAACGCGTTGGCGATGAACCCGAGACAGGAATTGATGAGACTGAGCTGGAATGAGAAGTTAGTCGACATGCCGGCCTCTGTCAAAGGGGACATCAGTGCACCATACCAGATGAGGCCAGGCAGGGATTTGCTCACGCTCGAAGAAGAAGGTGGCTTGGTTGGCAATCAAGTTGCCCGCAAAGTTCTGTCCGGCATAGACGAGGCAGGTGATGGCCGTTCGCCTCATATCGGTGCCCTTGAAAAGATCGAGGTAGGTGGGGGCGCCGCCCCGCTGAGCTTCGATCTCAACCGTGCGCTCGATCATGGCGAGAACTTCACGTGGTTCCTGCCTGCTTGAACCGTTGAGACGCTCGATGGATCGGAGCGCCTCCTTGGAGCGGCCGCGACGGATGAGCCACCACGGGGACTCGGGGGCAAAGAACACAAGGACGATCAGAGGGGTCCTGAGGCACAGATCAGCGATGAGAAAGAAAGAAAAAACCAAAAAAAAAGAGGACAAATAGGAGAACTCACGGGAATAACCATTGTAAAGCCTTGATTTCCGTCTAATGAGCTATTTGAAACGAGTGTGCGATTGAGATTTGACTTACAAGAGGACTGGCAGACCCGATCAGCGAACGATTTTACAAACGTCCAGAGGTTGGATTTCATGCTTACATTCGGTATGCCCACTGATCGGATCGCTGGTTCAGGCTATAAGTGGCCGCGGCGACGATGATACCCCCAATGGACCAGCACATTTGAAGGGTTGCCGTGCAGGCGCCTCTGAGAGAGAGAGGGACGATCTCACTGGCGTAGGCGGGAGAGTTGGCGATGAAGAATCCCCAGGGGATACCTGTTAGGGGCATCAGTCAGGCGTTACGGTACACCAAGGCTCACCTTCAAAGAACTGTCCGACGACGAAGACGGAGAGAGAATTGGCCTGTGTCGAGCGGGTCAGTCCCGGACTTCAAAGCCTCGGCCCGAACTTCCGGAACTCACAAAGAACGAGATGAAGATGGTGGCGTTCATCGCGAACAATGCCAAGATGGTGGTCCAGCGATAGCCCAGACGGTTTGTGACAGGACCTGCGGCGAAGACGCCTACGAAAGCACCGCATTGACCAGATTGGAACAGGGCACTCTGCCATCGGGTCGGAATCGTGAAACCAGAGCCCTCGACGTAGACACCATACTTGGTCTTGAAAGCGGGCAGGGCGACAAAGTTTCCGTTGAGAAACATGTCGAAAGACTCCATCACCTTGGAGGATGTGTCAGGACTCGTTTGTGGGAAGAGGGTGGGTGACTATACTCACGATCGTGAAGGCCATGATGAAGGCCCAGAAGCATGCCAAGGGGTGAGTCTTGGCAGCCTCCCAGAGGCCCATCTCGTGTTCAACATTCTCGGCCTTGAAAGCATCGGCCAACAGGTCCTTGTCAACGATCGCTCCGGCTTGATGACCATCAAGGTTCTTCTCGTCGCTCCCTTGGACCTCGATCTCCTGGAGGGATGGCTTCGTCTCCATGACTGCGATGGGGGCTGATAGGAGAATTTTTCAAACAGCGGGAAGAGAGGCGGGGGGGGCACGGGGGGGCCAAAGGATTATATCATAGGGAGAGATCTGGGGATGTATACAGCCGGGGTTTTTTGTGAGCCGGTTGTTGGTGACAACCGGGAGGAAACAGGGACCCCGCCGCTCGGGAGGACGCGGCTTCGTTCGGCAAGAAGCGGCTCCACAAGACCTGACCCATGTGATCCGCTAGTCCTATCCGGGGAAGTCATTTGACCTCTCCTTTAGGCCGTACCCGCCGGATAAAGCCTTGGATCTCGGGCGAGTCGCCGAGTCGGCATAGTCACCTTTGACCAGAGCTTAGTTGTCTGTTTGGCATCCTTTGTCATCGTCAGCAAAGGCCAGAACCAGATGATCTCTCCCCAAAACAAAACACAAAAATGTCCATTCTACCCGACGGTCCATTCGTCGTCAAGCTCTCTGATGAAGAGAGGGAGACTGGCAATCTCACACCTCTCAACATGCTCGAATCGATCGACGCTTTCTTCCGTGATGGTTTGGTCGTGATTGAGAACGCTGTGGAGATCGGATGTATCGATCGGTTGAACGAGAGGATGAAGATGGATACGGAAGAGCTGTTGAAGAACGAGAGCAAGATACATTGGAAGCAAGTCATCGCTCATCGTTCGAGGGTGTGTTTTGCGATCGAGAGCTGATGCCTCGTTGTTTGAATCAGCCAGGGACGAGCAAGAGGCAATGTTTCACAGAACCCACCCTTCGAGAAAGGTCAAACTGGATCGAGAAAACAGCGGTCACAAGGCTGATTGTTTTCCGGTTTTGGGAGAGCAGAATACATGTACCCACAGATCTACGCGAATCGTCCTGCCGGCGCCATCATGGCCAACATCCTCGGACCTCGCCCACAGATTCGTTACATCCGTACCAACACCTTGGTCGGCAACACTCCCAGTCGTCAGGATGTCCACAAAGTCTCTCCTCCCTCTTCCCCCTTGGTCACTCACTCGCTGACCAATCGCTCTCGCACAGGACTGCTCATTCGATCACATGTGTCATCCATTCCACATGGCTCTCAACATCAGCCTGGTGGATGTTAGCCCGGAGAACGGGTCGACCGAGATATGGCTGGGCACGTCGAGGATCGCCGAGTATGATGATATCCGGGAAGGGATCTTTGGGATCAAGAAGGAGAGATTGGAAGCGAGGATGAAGGTACGGCCGCCGGTTTATCCGGTGATTAAGAAGGGAAGCTTGGTCCTGAGGGATATCAGGCTCTGGTGAGTTGCCTCTTCCTGTTGGTTGGGGAATTGTTCGTTGCTTGTGGCGTGACGGGAGAGGCTGATTGTTTGGATAGGCACGCGGGTATGCCAAACCACACGAGCGAAACCAGAGTTATGCTCGCGTTTGGCTATCAAGCACGGTGAGGGACCCCGCGCAGTAGCACCCAGGTCACTGACAATTTTCCCGCTGAATGGCAGATGGCATGGTAACGATCTCGTCACACCTCTTCCCGAAGCACTTCGGGATACCGTCGCCGCCCTCGAGGAGCACAATCACACCGAGTTTTGCGTTCGTTTTGTTCCCGACGAGGGGTTTGATAACCTCTATTCCGGTTTCAGCGCCGAGTTTTCGAGCGCCATCAAGCCCGAGAGGGGATCGGTCAGGCTTGGGGGCAGGAAGGGCTGGACGGTGGGGAGGGTCAATCCAACGGAAGTCAAGTGATCGTTTTGACGATGTGGTTGCGTTGAGAGGCGGTGTGAAGAGGGGGTCAGTACAGGATACACTTGTAATGTTCTGCTGGAGCGCTCTCCCTGTACCACTCATGAGTCTCCGCTTGAAGGTCGAAATTATTGCACGTCTTGGCCCCCACCACCCTCAGCCATGTTGAACGCCATCATACTTCCCGTTGATCTCTTTCGTCGTGAGCATTGGTTAGCGCCATGGGGTTCGCTGTCCCATCCCTGAATTGAGACATACCCAATCTTATCGACAGCTACGGCGTGACTCACGATGGCTATCCGTTGGACTCCAACGAGATCGGAATCGGGCCTCTGGAGAAGCAAAACAGAGAGTGGTATTCCCGTCATCAGCCCCCTCGTGCCCCTATAAATTAAATACTTACTCCAAACGCTTATCAAGTTCTCATTTAGACCTTTGACATCGGTTGGACCGTACGCATATCTTCAAGACATGTTCTTGCTTGGTGTCATCAGCCGTCTACAACACAGAAACTCAGCATCCTCGAAGCATGTCAGGTTTCTTGACGGGCATTCCCATTCCCCTGCGATAATGATGATCAAAGTAATCGAAATCTGAAAGGGAAACAGAGCTACCGAGAAGACGATTTCGATGGGCGTCGAGATGATGATTTCAAGTAAGCAGGGTACACTAGAGGCAGCAAAACCTGTTATTAAAGGCTCGCTGTTAAAGGCTCGCTAATTAGTCAATCCTGTGACATACACCTCAGCTTCGGGGGGATGGCGTCGCTCCGGCTTTATTATAGTTGTCTCCGTCCATGACACATCAATTCCTTCCTCCCCATCCGATTTCTTCAATCTTGCCGAGTCAACACCTGGCGCTATATCTTCAATGTTATCAGCTTACTCATCTAGGTCGACTCCGGTCGCCCCGGGGATATTGTCGACGCTCTTGGCCACCCTGAAGATCTAAAGATGCGCCCGCTGCAGGAGAGTTTTGCTACATTGAAGAGGGTGCGTGTCGTCCCATCGCCTCCCGCCAACAGTCCCCCATGTCCTCCCAAAACGTTGGACTGACACTCTGAGCTGCCGCCTATATTGATCGATCTATTCGACCGCTCGCAGTCCAACTCGCAGGATGGTGCTAGAACGCCTTCTGCCCGTGCAAGGACGTCAGGTACGCTCTGGCACGCCGTCCTCTGGGACTTGGCATTGGGAGTGGTGGCAGGTTTGCCGGGGTGTGAGCCCCCTTGATGAGATCGTGAGTGTTAGGTGAGATTGGAGTATGCTGACCCTGCGACAGACTATCCCTCCGCCTTGTCCCGATGCAGACTTCTATACCGGTGTAAGTCTGTGCAATGACTGAGATCTGCCGAGCTGAGTATGGCTGGTCCTGGCAGTACGCGAAGATACCAGAGAATCCTCAAACACCACGAGACCGATACTGAAAACTTCAGTGGGTCTCTTCAGAGAATGACGGCCTGAACGGGATGTGTCCCCAGCGTCCGCAGCGTTCAAAAAACAATTCTGGTCAGTCCGTCATCGTGGGGAGGGTATATGTTATCTTGCTGGACTCATTCTGCACACTCAGTTATAGTTCTCACTGACTGCGTGGGTCCGTAAGAGGCGGCGACAAAACTATTGCATCGCTACGGGACAAAACATCGCCTAGTCACGATTCATCGACACGATCCATATGAACAACACGTCGATATGAGGGGCGAGCGAGACTTCTCGCACAGACTAATGCTCAACACCCGATGTATTGGAGAAAGATACCTCAGGGAACACGGTGCTCAGTCTTTCAAGCAGAGGACTCGGTTTACCGCCCCTTGAAAGATCCACAAATGCCCCAATATACTGCTCAAGGATCTCGCTCATTCGCACCGGATTGATCGAGCCGATTAACCCCGCAATCTTAGGATCGCTCGCAGGGTTGACACCAATGGCGTTGGCAAGCGTAGGATAATCCGTGGAGGAGCCGTGTTCGGTGGCATCGATGCGGAGTTGGAGTTTCGCACCCAGCTGTTCAGCTCACTCCAGAACGCCGCCCAGCTCGGATCGTTGGTTTGATTCTTTTGAGCGTTACCAATCAGGAGGAAAGGCTTTTCATCGGCGGTGTTCAGGGCTTGACCGAAGAGTGATCCGTCCATGTTGATACCCCCTGCCAAGGGAGGGTCCGAGAGAATCGCTTCGGCAGCAGTGGCGCCTCCGAAGGAGTGGCCCAAGATGACGACTTTGTTGATGTTGATGGATGAAGGCGGAAGACCGAAGAGGTTCGAGACAGACGATACGATTTCGAGGACGAAACTCACGTCGGCGACTCGGACGGAGAGATCTTCATCCAACCCATCGATTCCGGAGATGTTCGCGGCCGTGACGATCGTCCCGTCTGGGTATTCCACAATGTTGGCGTCGTATGGGTGATCGATGGATATGACGCTGAACCCGTACATTGAGATGATTTGGCAAAGGTGACCGTAAAGAAGACGCGAATCGCCCATGCCGGGGGAGAAGATTACGAAGGGGTACGAGTGAGCTGTGAGGCTGAAGCGAGGGCAGGTTTGAAGCTTGAACGAGGAGAAGGTACCGTACGGGACACTCACACCCATAGAGACGAGCAGTGCATCGTATGCTGCAGTGGTACCTGAGGGCATGTAGTCGGTCAGGATGGTATGATTCGGACAGGTCGCTGGCTGGTAGAGGGTGACCATAAGTCGTCTTGGCGCGTGGGGAGAAGGAAGGAGCGTAGGGATCCATGAGAATAGTCGATCAGGGGAAAGGCTGTGGTAAACACGTTGACCTGACCGGTAGGTGTGGGGAGAGGTCTGATCATCGCGCTGTCACCGAAAGCCGATGGTGACCATATAGATGCGAAGAGGGCGAATGCCACTTTCCAGATCGGTGAAGGCATATCTGTCGACTGTAGAGTTTATACGCGCAGGACGTCGTTGTCGAGGGATTTGTTCACTGTAGTGATTGCGTAGAGCGACGGGTGCTCGGTGCTTGAGGAAAGAGCTAACCATCCTGTCTTATACGACACCCCGCTGGCGGCCGAGAAGCGGAGACCGAGAGGGAGGAAAGGGAGATTGCGCACATTCTCTGCCCGAAGAGCTACTCGCTGTCTAGTGAACAGCTGAACGCTGGTTTCCCATGGCCTCGTGATAAAGTCAACAGGGGCACACCCGGAGGAATTGCCGAGCGGAGACCGCTGGGGCGGAGACCGAGGTGGTCAGTCGAGCGGATGAAGCGGTCAACGGTGGTCAACGTAAGGCAATGCCTGAACACGGCTGATCTTGGTGCTCGATTGGACTGACATGGCCATCCTCTCCAGGTCCGCTGGCCAGGTGAGGACAGGCCCCACTTCACTTGATTCGAAGCTAAGCGATACCCCGTTCACAGAGGAGATGCTTGTTGGGAATGCCGGAGGCGGAAGATAGTGATTAGCCCGTCCCCCGACTCAACCTGGATCTCACACTTCGATCCGCACTGAGCCTTACTTTCCTCACAGCGGTGTACCGCGGAGAGGCCCAGCTGTGTCCGCTGCATGAAACGTGCCAAAGACTGCCTCTATCCCAAGGATGGTCAGCCTTGATTCATGTGACAAACACCTTGGTAGAAAAAAGCTCATCGCCCCCCATCCATGTCTGCTCAATGCTATTGTACGCGTAGCAAGAGACTCTAGCCAAACTGATTCTTCTCACAGTACTTGGTGACGGGTCGATACTCCGAAGCACCGAAGGCGCAAGCGCGAGAAAGTCATGACTGGGAAACAGCGGTCCGCGAGCTCGACAATGCGGTCGGGAAGGGACGAGAAGCTATTGGATGCGGTGCGGGCGGCAGTCTTGCTAGCTACTTGGCTGTACGGGATGGGAAGGTACTCTGAAGTGAGTAGCGTCTCGTTTGAACCCCCAATCGTGCCCCTGATCCCCTTGCGCAGGGATGGTCCATGAAGGGTCGTGCCGTCAGGAAAGTCTCGCTCTGCCAAGCCATCTAAATAGCTGATCCTGAGATCGCAGCATCGCCATCTCGTGTGGTCTAGAGAGGATCGATAGCTCGCGCTTACAATGTCCCATCAAGTACGGACCCCGTCTTTGCCGTGGGCAGCTCGCAGTGTACCTTGACCGTCCCAAATCACAGATTGACGTGGCCGAGAGAATACATACCTTGTGCGTTCCTTTTGAAAGATGGATGAGGGGAGCATTATTGAGCTGAATTCATCCGTAGCTGGTCGGTATTTCTTTTGGACCTCTGTGCCAGCATTGCCTGCGAGTGGCCTTCCGTCCTTGGCCCGAATTCTGTGACCACCCCGTTCCCGCGGCCCTGGGTGGAGGATGTGAACGTGAGTGGTGGCGTCGATCCCGCTGCTCTTGGCTGATGGAGACTTAGCCTGGTGATTATCCCAATAATGTCTACCGAAGGCTGTCTGATCACCTTAAACCGGGTATCTGGGACACCGTCACGGCAGAGTCCGACCTGTGAGGCTCTCGCGATTTTCTCGAGGTGGAGGATTCTGATCTCATGCAAGGCTTTGCCTAGCTGTCGGCCTCACCCTCCTGCAGAAAGCTTCAAAGGTGTGTGCGGCTCAAACTCAACAAGGCTCATCGGATCGGTCGGCGGGGTCAAGAGGCACTAGAAACGGAGATTGACGACTTCGCCGAGCATGTGCCAGAGGATCTCAAATTTAACTCTATCGCTCCGAGTGACCATCGCCCGAGGACAATAAACGCAAGGACAGCGACCACGGCAAGTCATCTCCTGACAATTTCACGCTTGAGCTGATTCGTACTGCAATTCATCATCGAAGTGGCGCGGATGTTGCTGCACGATAACAACTCGTACGATGGCTCCAATACCGGAGCCTTGCATAATGCGCAGCGCGTTATCGGTAGCATTCACCTGTTGGGCGACGAAGTCCGATCTTCCTTTGCGAGATTACGAACGGAGCATGACTGACAGCTCGACATAGGGAATCGGAGACCTCAGTCTCTCCTCTATGGCGTGGGTCGTCCAATGTCCCTCGCCCTCTGTCAGTATCATTAACTCGTGAGAGGACTGTAGGCTGTGGGTCTTTGTTGCTCGGGTTTTGATCCACGAAATCAAACGGCTGGACAGACTCGCCGAGGGATTGGGTACGTCGTTTCCACCTCCCCCCCCCTCAACTTATCGCAGTCTGATCAAGCCGATTTTCAGCGTCAGCATCAATTGATGCCCAGGTCGAGGTCATCATTCGAGCCTTACGTCAAAAGGGACGGAGCATGCCGATGGCGTAGGTGTTTATTGTGAAGGGGCTGACTCACCATTGTTTTGTACAGTTTACATCAGGCGATGATCGCAACTTGGGTCGAGGCCCGCCAAGCAAAGAATCGCCCTTGCTGTGGTGTGTGATGAATGCATAAACATGAACGAGCGAAGTAAAACTTTTCCTTTCAACGAAGCGAAGCTCGAAAGACAGCTTGGAGCTCGAGTGCGAGTAATCAGATCGGAGGGAGGTGGCGAATTTGGTAGTGGCAAACCAAGGCGTATGACCTGGAGACCGGCATTCAGCACTACACAACCACTCATCACCCCAGAGGTCAACGGAGCGTGCGAACGAATGATACGTACAATCAAGGGGATGGTATCGTCCATGCATGCATACTGCAAGCTCCCTACAGAGTACTAGTCATATGCCGCACGCTACGCTGCGGTATTGACCATGAAGACCTGGAAGGGCGTTCCAACTGCTTGGGAAGCGTTAACAGGGCGCGCAGAGGGAGTGGGCAGCCTACGAAGGTTTGGCAAGCGCTTTGGCGAGCGCTGTATTCTACAAGTACCCCGAGAGACCAGGAAGAAGGCGGACTTCATAGAGATGAAGGGCGAGCCGGGTGTCTTCCAGGGTCAGAGTGAAGGGATCAGCGGCTGGATAGTCATGATGGACAAGGATGGGTCTATTACTCACTCTAGAGATATCCCCATGCACTCTCACCAACACCGCCAAACCGACAGGCAGAGGAACGATCTCCACCTCGACTGCCGATCGTCGAGCTTGGGCCGACGGAGAGTGATGCGGACGAGACTTCGAGTGCTGCGGACGACGAGCTAGGTCGGGAAACTGCTACAGAGGGTCAGCCTATAGCCGGGGGAGCTGGAGAAACAGGCAACCCACCAGTAAACCCAGAACCGCCCGCAAAGGTCCAGAAGACAGCTCCTCGAGTTCGAGCTCAAGACCGCTGGGCGATGGTGCCAATGGACGAGCCCGATGCCGAGCCCTTTGAGGGACCCACCTCAAGTAGCGGCAGACCGCTACGACCTAGCAAGAGGTTCGCTAAGCTCCAGAGATGGCAGACGTACTCGGTGTGAACGGATCAAGCCCGCTCGATCCAAAATCCATCTCTGAGGCATTGAGCGGACCGAACAGCGAGGCTTGGCTAGCGTCCATGGAGTCCAAGATAGAAAATATCGAAGGAAAGAAGACTTGGATTGAGACCAAGCTACCTCCAGGGCGTAATGCTGTTGGATATAAGTGGGTTTTCAAGGTCAAGGAGGACGGAGACGGACAAGTTGTCAAGTTCAAGTCCAGGCTGGTCGCACAGGGCTTCTCACAGGTACCAGGCGTCGACGACGAGGAGACGTATGCACCCGTTGGCCGCTTGACGTCATTACGAGTTCTATTGGCGCTATCAGCTACCCACGACCTCGAGATCCGCCAGGCAGACGTAGAGGGAGCGTACCTGAACGGAAAACTCGATGTTGAGATGTACATG
>JAABUK010007104.1_pt1 | contig 16334 bp, 16 predicted proteins | sample 5559141 | NCBI WGS metagenome assembly JAABUK01 (sample SAMN10711869, study PRJNA513367) | rock metagenome | isolation source: Antarctica rocks | place: Antarctica: Victoria Land, Pudding Butte nord | collected 2016-01-03
ATTCGCATTTCTTGATATCTATCTGTAGTTCAACGACTCTAAGTCGCTTCAGTATCTGATGAACATGCTGAGTATGCTTCTTTTTGCTGTTGCTATAGATCAAGATATCATTCATGTATGCGATGCAAAAAACATTCAAGAAGTCATGCAGAGTGTCATTAATGAAGTTCTGAAATGATGATGATTCATTTGTGAGTTTGAAAAGCAAAACGTTGTACTTGTATAAGTCATAACGTGTTTGAAAAGCGATCTTTCACTCGTCTTCATAAGTCATTCGCAGTTTATTAAAGACTGCAATGATATTTAACTTGATGTAGTACTTGATCTTAGTCAGTTGATCTAGAGTTTCTTGAATGAGAAGTAACAAGTATCAATTCTTAACTGTCATGACGTTCAGACTTCAATAATTCACGCAAAATCTGAGTTCTTCGCTTGATTTTTTAACAAAGAGTATCAAAGAGATCGCAAAAGAAGAGCTGACTTGAATAAAGTCTTTGATCAAATTATTCTTCAAATATTTCTTTAGTATTCAAAGCTCATTTTGAGACATGTCATATAAAGACTCAAAGATAGAAGTTTTGCTCTTCTGCAGCTGAATTTTATGATCATAGAAATGTCGTTCAGATAGAGTGTTCATCAATTCGTAAGAGAAAACATTTAGAAAATCATGATATTCAAGAAACAATAGCGTGACAGAGTCAACGAAAAACGTGATTTTCAGAGCTTTGTCGATATTTCTCATGAATATGACAAACAGATCATGATTCTTTTTTCTAGCGAGTTGCAAAAATGAAGCATTATTTATAACGTAGATCTTCAGATGTTTCAAAAATGAAGACGTCAAAAGAATTGATACTGACACAGTTGAGATCAAGATGTTCAAAAGAGTTTCAAGTATGAATTTTGAATTGACTTGAGATTCAAAGATGAGCTGATTATGACGCAGATTTATAATTGCTTTATGACTTTTTAATCAAGACAGATCTAGAACAACTGAGAATTGTGAAAGTTGAGTGACATAGAAGAAAATTTCTTTAAGCTTCTTGCTTGAAACTTGAAGTTTGACAAGAGTGTAATGAGTGATTAAATTGAATACAACTGATTGATCATCAAACTTCTGAAGAGTACAGATTTCAGACAAAGAAAAACAAAGCAAAAAGTGTCTTTGCGCAAAAGAATCATCAATAAATGCATAATTGATGATGTTGATATCAATTAAAATAGAAAGATTGACATTGATTTTATTGCTTTCTAGATTATCTGAGAGCACGAAATGATCATTGTTCATCTTTTTTTCTAATCAATGAATTGAGCTAACTGAAAGTGCAGAGATTTTCAGACTGTTCAATTGTCTCTGCAAGCGACTGTATGCAGAGACTAGACTTTTTTCAAGACAAGAGAAGTATTAAAAGCGAGATTGTCAATAAAGATGTGAAAGTAAATAATGAAATGACTTGTAGCTGAATCTTGAGCTTTGAATTGCAGATCATAATCTGATGCTCAGACTTATCACAGTATAGATACAGATGATTGATCATGCAATGCTGATGCTTCTTGAAGATCAGTGAATCTTGTTTCTTCATGTTGATGATTGATAAGTTCATGAGATCTCTTGAGCTTGAGATCGTAGCTTTCAAGTCTGTTGAAGATGTTGCATATTTGATGAGATATGCAAGAACTGTAAAGATTACAGAGACAGAATGAATCACTGCTTTTGACTTAAGAAGATTCTGTACTGTGACGTGATATTGACTATTCAATTGCTGACATTTGATAATCAACTGCTCATAGTTCAGACTGTTGACATTCATCTGAATCAATAAAGTTTTGAACTCATTGAATAATTCATTCTTTAGATTTAATTTTTAAGTTACGACGTCATATTTAATTGCATCAATGTGCTGCTGAAAATTGAATAAATATTCAATGAAGATGCAATTTTGCATTCTTAGAATTGAAATGAATCGTTGAGTGATTTCTTGCTTGTCTGAATCATCAAAGACTTGTCTTAACAAGACAATTAATTGCTCAATCATGACTAGCTTGTCATGCTGAGCAATCATACGTGATAACACTTGAGCAACAGCATTTCTCAATAAGCGACTGTACTCATACAGAAGATGAGACTCGAAAGTTGAATAATAATTCATGTTCAACTTCAGCTTGCTGATCAGCTTGAAGATGAACTGATTTAGCTTATTCTCTCACTCTTCAATATAAAGTTCTGAATTCAAATATTTCTCTGATTTAATATTAATTCTGCTTATGCTCTTGAGTTCTTGAATCATTTCTGACAAAATTTCATTATTGATCTGAAACTGCTTAAGTTCAACCTGAGTTTGCTCATGTTCTTGTTAACAGACTGAGACTCAGTTGATATACTGAGTGATGATGTTGTTGAATCAAGTTTGAAGTTCAATCAGAAAAGTGTATCATGCTTCAAAAGCATTGTTGACGTGAGTTTGAAACTGAGCAATAATGATGAGTTCATTGATCGAGATTAGAGATGTCAACGACAGAGTGTTGCTGATATTCTTGAATTGACTCATGATGTAGTTGATGCAACGTAATGTCACGAACTGAGAACTGAATGAAATCAGAATGAAATTCTAATAACTAGATTTTAAATACAAGACGTTGCATGAAAAAGAAAGAAAAGAGAAAGATCATTCAAAGATTCTTATACCTCATGAACGCTGAGTATCATTCATATCAAAGAATTTTCATAACATCATTGATAATCTCACATCTATCATCATTTATAATATTGTTCAACATCATCTAAGTGATTTAACATCTCTTTTCCCAACATCTTTTGAGTAACACATGCTAAAATCGTAACATTTCTTCTTTAATCACATTGACATGTGTTACTGTTTTCTTGAACTATACAAATAATGTCTTCAACTAGAAATTGATTTTATCATTAAGACATTCAAGAATCAGAGCTCAGTGAAGAAATGAGATTCTTAAGATCAACAATTGTTATCATTGTATATCACATCTTGCAGATGCTCGCTTCGCTTGTAAGACGTGTAACTCATCTGTTTCATGTTATTTGTAGAGATTTTTCTCGTGCAGATTGATCATGTTTTGCAAAGATGTTCATATGTTACACTTTTAATCAGATAGCGTAATTCAATCATTCTCTATTAACTCGCTTGTGTTTCTCTTCTTTTAACGAAGTTTTCTCATCAGCATATTGCTTACATATAGAATGTCTGTGTCTGAACATCTGTTAAACAATATTAATGAGACTCTCAAGTTTGCTCATGTTGAACTTAATGAGTCTTGTAAGTTGCTTGTGTTATAGTAACAGACATGCAGTCTTAACAAGATCTATACGTAGTTAGCATGTAAATTTAAAGAATGTTCATGATTCAAGTTCTTTCTGCTAATTATTCTTAACAAATCAAACACAAGAGTGTTCTGTTTCAGTTCTTGTTATCACGATGACAAGATACTGAATTGAATGATTTTCATAAGCGATTTTTCTCATAGTTCTGCATTCTATTTGACTTTCTCATTTGCATGCAGATTGCTTGTAACATGTGCATTGAAATTATCAAAGTCTGCACAATCGCGAAAACTCTGCATGTGATCAACGCACAGCGCTTCATCATCACGCAGCGTCTCAATATCATTCAGAGTTTAGATGAAAAAATTACAAAAAATGCATTGCAAACATTAATATAACTTTCGCTCAAAAATCTCATTTATTTAAGAAATTAGTAAAAATGTGTAATAATCTTCAAAAGATCAAAAGCATTCTTGCAACTTACATTAAAATTGAACGCATAAAGCTAAATGTTTATTTGCATTCAAGAAACGTTTCAAGCATAAATAGCTTTCAATGCAACTGCAAATAAAATCATCAGATCATTAAGCATATTTTGATGCATTGCTTAAACTGAATGCATTTTTGATTAAATATGCTTTAAAATGTTGACTTCACAAACTATTGAATCATTATTGTAATCACGAAGAATTTCAAGACAACAGCAAGAATGATGATGAAAACAAAGCTTTTAAAGCAGTTCAAAGTGACAAAAGCACTCATTTTTTAACATGTGATCATTGTGAACAAATTTGATACATAGTCTCAGCTTTATTGTTTCAACTGCATGTAACAGTCACATAAATAACAAGCGATTTTCTATCTCAAAGAGTTTTGTTCACTTGATACACATAGCATAAATTTTTCTCATGAATTGATTTAATCAATGTCACAAAAGTGTAAGAATTTATTATTATTATTAATTTTTTATCTTTGTTTTGTTTTCTTTTTTTCTTTTTCTTCTTATTTCATTTCAGCATACTTTTCTGTAAATATTGCTTTTTTAAATCTGATGAAACATGAGATTTGCTATACATATCTTGTGTAACTTGTAGTTTAAAATATGAATCTTTTTCATTGCAGCATTATTGCAATGCAAATGCAGATCTTGAGTTAACATGAATAATATAATAATATCAACATCATCATCATAAATATGATAAATAGCAGCTTTGCACTCATTGAGATCATGCTAATCTGCTTGCGAAGTTTGCTTTTTTTATTGAAATATATATTTCTTATCACTTCTTTCATATCATTATTACTATCACGTCTGCTGCATTTACTTCTTCTGCTTTCTTTACATTTTCTGCATTAAAGATTGAATTTATGATTCTTGATATACATATTTATTTCTGCATATTTTCATAGTTGTTAATGTATGATAAATTATAATGATCAGATAATTTAATGTTATCACTATGTTCATCATCTAAATGTAGTAATGACTTACATATATTGTGCTTTCATTAAGCATGCTTGCAAATGCAAGTACTGCTTCAAAGAAAAGCACAATTACATCATGAACTCAGCTTTACATTATTTTCAATTATTAATACATCATGTTATGTAAATAATAATTTATTGCTTCAATGTTTACATTAAGATTCATCTTACTCTTCATTTTTAACAATAAAAGAATGAATAACTTTTCTTTCAATCATATGAAATTGTATTTAACAGTTGAGTAGAAACTTTCATCTTTCTCATTCTCATCACTGTTATGAATGTGTCAAAATTAATTAAAGCTAGTCAATAATTTAGTTGAAATCTGATTTAAATCTGACTCAAATTTGACTCAAATATGACTCAGCATCTTTTTTCTTCTTTAACATCTTCTAATCAGCTTCTATTATCTTTTAAACAAACACACTTTATGTTACAAGTGATCAACAGATTTCTATGACAAACACATTTCTTTGTGTTGTAAACATCTTTCAAATCAACATCTTTCTTGTGTTTCAACATGTTCTCTTTGAAACTAACGTCAATCTGAATAACTACTATATAGAGCATGTTCTTTTTATCTTTTATATCTTTTTTCTTCTATATTTTTAAAATTTTAGTTATAGCTATTTCTATTGAATTAAACATTTCACTTATGACATGATTAGATTGAATATCTAGACATGATCTCAACAATCACTTCTCATCATCATCATGTTACTTCATCTTTATTTTATAAGTATTAACTGAAGTAAGCAATGCATGATGAGATTCAATAATGAATAAATAGTTTTTTCTTTCACTTTGACATTCTCATTTGCAATCATTAATCATTATCTTTCTTCTTTCATTCATAACATTACTTATCTTCTTTTCTGAAAATATGTATTTTTTTTTTGTTCTTACTCGATTCAACACTCATTATGAGTCTATGCAAGATTTTATATACTGTAGCGAACGCTGCGCTAGCGCAGCGTTCTTTTTGCATCAAAAATTGCTTCTTTCTGCACTTTATACTATAATTGTTTTCAATGCAAGAACTCTATGAATCTGTTTCTTCTTTATTTTTTCTCTCTTTCATCTGACTCTTTGATGATGTCACAGCTTGAAATTAATTCAGTATGCTCATTGAGAGTATTATTTGAATGATCATTGTCACTGCGCTCATGATTTTTAAAAGCTTTCTCAAGTTCGTGATGTTCTCTTCTCATTGCATTGCTTTTCATTCTACTTTTCATCTGAAACATATTAATAAAATGTGCTTGATTGACATTCAATTTCTGCTGCATTTGCACGTTGTTGTAGCAACATTAAGTACTCATCTCTCATGTAAAAATTAATTGAAGTCAATTTTTCTTGTGCATAGCTGCGTCAATAATGCACTGTGAGACTTTGCACGACTCTTGTGCAGTCACAGATGTTGATGTGTCATCTTTGATGTCAAATATTGAAAATGAGCTGCGTTAAATTTCTTCTTTCAGACTATTCTTTATGTTTGTCTGATCTGTTTCTGTATGAGCATCAGTCTTGTTATCATCTCAATGCGCTGATGCTTGATCAGTGATAGAGACAACTTATGTACATCATCAGTCATCTTGTCTGCTGCTTCATTTTCAAGAACTTCTGCATGTTTTGTCACTCAATGTAACTTCAGCGTGACTTTTTAAGATTGAATGTTCTCATGTGCAGTCTGAACTCTTTGCAGACGTGTCTGATCTTTTGTTGATGTCATGACTTTCACTGTTTTCAAAGAGATCTGACTGTCACTGTATATCTTGTATATCTTTTCATGACACTCTTGATTCACTGTCGCTACGTTTGCAAGATGTTTCGCTTTCGCGACTAACTTTTTCAGCTCATCATGATGAGTGATGACTAAAGTCGATTCTCTCAGTCTTTTATCTAACTCTCAGTTCATTCTCATCACGATCGCTGTAACATCATCTCTGCTGTCACTATCATTTGAGTAAACTCTTTGCTTCAATGCAAATGTGTTGAGATTGTGTTGTCTTATTGACATTTTCTTGTTTGCAACTATAACTATCTTCAATGATTCTGATCAAAGAGTCGTTGTATAAAGATGACTTCAATTCATCTTCATTTGCTCAAGTGTTTCTTTCATTCACTTTCACTTCAGCTGTAAAGATGTTTTGCGCAGCTTTGATTTTCAATCTCTTTTGAATGTCAAGTTGTTGCGAATTCAATGCACTGTCATCTCAATAACTTCATCTGATTTTCAAGAGTTCATGTTTATTATTGATCTTTGTATTAGCTTTTATAAGTGAATATTTATCGATGTTGTGTTTATTTTCATCTGTAGAGTCTTTGTTGATGTTGCACAATAAACGTTGATGATCTGTCACAATGCTCTTTCTTGCACTGATCTCAGCTTGATATTTAAACTCTTTTGATGATTTTTCACTCTTTGTGATGTATATCATATGATGACTTCGTGACTGAGCAGAGAGCGTGTCATTGCAAAGTATATTTGTTTACTCATCATCATTGATGAGTCTCAAGTAGACTTGATGATTGTCTGCATGATCTTTTGTTTAATCACTAGTTTTGCTTCAACATGATGCATGTGAGTCACTCATTTCAGCTTGAAGTTCAATTGAACTTTCAAGACTCTGATATTTGATTTTGAGTCAATCTGATGTTTCATCAGCTTTACATTGATGTTCATATTGAATTACTTAAAGATTCTTGTAAAGTAAATCAGCTTATGCTTTGTCTTTAAAAACTTGATGTTGTGCATTTTTGATCACTGTTTGCATCTATCATAAATCTCGCTAAGAACTCTGCAATTGCACTTCATGAATTTCTTGTATATTAAGATATTAACGTCATTTATGAAATCTATGAAGCTTGTTCTTAATCTGATGTTATCACATGCTTTTAGCAAGTTCACGTTGTAAAACAGATATAATATTGATGATAATGAAGAGTTTTGTGATATGTTAACGTTTACGCTGCGTTTCATCGTCATGTAGTCATTGATTGTGATCATGATGCATCAATTTCTCAGAAAGTTTTTCACAAATTTGAGAAGCAGTCTGAGAACTCTTCTCTTTTTCATGTCATGCAAGAGTCTGCTATGTGCTACATTGTTGAACGTGCTTTTTTCATTCAGACTCAGCAATGAGATTACTCTTCTTCTTGTGTCACTTCATACAGTATGTATCTTTTCTGTAATCAGTTGCAGAGTCGTATTTATTGATCTGTGTTTGCAAGTCTTCATCTGAATGTTTAATATTGAGTTGCACATCTCTACAACGTTTTGCAGACGTTCAAATATGATGAACTTCAGTACTTTGCTCAGTGTGTCAAGTAGCGTAATTGATTTATATATCTTTGCATTGAAGTAGTTTTTCTTGTCTGACTTTTGCATCACTATTGTGACTGCATTCTTAAACTGAGTTGACTGTATTCTCTTCTGTAGACATCTTTCAAAGAGAAAGCATATTTATTCTGACACATCGTTGACGAGACTGCGCATTATTCTATTTGTATATCTTGTGTGTTTCAACGTCTTGTCAGATGTCACTTTGTAGATGACTTTCTTAATTTCATGATGCATCAGTGAGACATCATCTTTAATCAAGAGTGAGTACTCGAAGCTTATTATGTTCAGCATGAAAATCTTTAAAGATGATAAAAAGTGAGTTTGAAACATTATCTTTGCTTTATTCTGCGCTGTTATAACGATGTCAGAGCATTCTGACTTGATCAGAGAGAAAATTGTCGCTTGAGTCAGTGTGTCTGCAACTGCATTTCTTACTCATTTCGCAGTTTTGAACAGTCTTCTTGAGAATTGTTTGACATTCTGCATGATCTTTCAATATTCACTGCATTTCTGTTTTCTGATAATCTTGCTCTTCTTGTCACATGCTTGAATGTACTCTGTTCAATCATCAACAGTTCAACAACTTCTTTTCATTCATCACATGCTTTTGATGATCTTCATACACTTCTTCATTCATTCTGCTTTGATCATTTCATGTGATCTCGCTCAGAAAGTGAAAATCTTGATGATTTTCTTCAGTGCATTCAGCAGTTGCTTGATGTACTCATTTATGCATTGATGCTTCATCTCATAATTCAACAGTGATTTCAACATTTGTTCTTTCAAAATATTAATGAACTTCTCTTCATTCATTGTCTTTCAGTTGCAACGCGATTTTCGCGCTGACTCTTTGCAGACTCTGAAATCTATAATTATCTGTATTAACAGATGATCTGAGAAGTTTTTCATTTCTTCGTTGATTTTGCATTGTATTAATTGATTCATAATGTTATCTGTCGTGAAGATCAGATCTATTGTCGTTTGAGATCTCTGATAATCTTTCATAATTGTGTCTTGAGACAGCGTCAGCAATGCATTGACATTTGTGATTATTTCAATTAAATCATTTGACAATAAATGCTGTCTTGAGTAGAATGATTTCTTTCATGTGAGATGATGCAGATTGAAGTCTTCTACAAGAATGCATTCTTTCAACATGTATAGCATCTTTTCAATGTCTGAAAGACTTTCTTTTTCATGAATGACTTCATGATCTCTGAGTAATGAATTGTATGCTTCATGAATGTGTATAGCTTTCTGAGTTGTCTGTGTGTCATCTGTTAATGTTTATAACGTAATCGTGTTTACATCTTTGAAGTGTCATGTTGAGTATCAGATGTTGCTGTCAATTCTCTTGTTTATGTAGAAACAGATTCTATTCTCATTATTCTTCAGCATGAAGTCAACAGTTGCTGAGCAATATGCTCTGAAATTTTCATCAAATCATCAGAGTTCTTGAAGAATCAAAATGTTATAATTCTTTATCTTTTTCTCATGTAGTAGCATTATCATCATCTTTTCTCTGAACTTGTGAACGTTGTACTGTAGTATTCAAAGCTTCTTTTGCTGAGATATTAAAGTTTACATTCAAGACTGTTTGATGTTTTCTTGAGTGTCTGCAATGTGCTTGCTTCTCTTGTAAAATCTTCAAAAAAGATGATACTGAAATTGATGTGATTGATATTGACTTCAACTCATTTGTTTTTGACTTCTTGACTAGATGATTCAATATAATGTTTTCGAATGTGATGATCACGCTGAGCAGATGACTTTCATTTGTTGAACGTTTCTGTTTTCTCTTCAGATCATTGTCTATCAGCAATCTCAGACTGATAAATGTTTCTGTGATCATCTTCAATGTCATCGCTTTGAGTTCTCTCTGCTTTTGTACGACGTGATATAGAGATCTGTGTTTCGTGACTCTCTTTATTCTCTTTTTTTCAATCTGTCGTTTATGATATTGAGAGTCAAAGACTCTGTGTATATTTCAACATGTCTCACATTTTTACATGTCTCAAGTCTATTTATAAAAACAATGCTTTGAGTGATGATTTAGCACGCAGTAAACGCATCTTTGCTTGTTTCTGCATTCATATGTTTTATAATCGTAGTCTTGACACTTTAAACATTGATGTGTTCTACAACTTGAATCATAAAACTGCGTGATTTTTATGTTGATCTCATGACATACTCTCTCATCAATTAGCTTGTTTATCATCTCAGCGCTGACTATGCGTATCATCAGCAAGACATATTTCTTCTGTTCACTATTCTTTGTGAGTCACTCAACTTTCTCAATCATCATCTTCAAGTCTATATCTTTGTTGATCTTGATGAGCACTTTCGTTCTCTTCTTCTTTATGTCTTTAAACATTTCTTCGATTCTAATTTCATGTATCACTACTTTGAAACTGACTTCGCGCAGACTTACATTCAATGAAATCTCTTTGATTCAAAAATCATTTTTCTTCAATATTCTCTTGCTGTCTTTCATCTTGACTCAAAATATCAGTAGATTTGATCATCTCTTCATAGTCTCTATGTTCTTGCGTGTTGATAGCATCTCGTCAACGTCAATTTCTCTTGCTTATCTCACTATGTTCTCTGTTGTTGTCATTATGACTCTCTTGATTTTCTCTTCTTCTTTAACGAAGATCTTAATCTTGAATTTCTTGCAATGATTTTGCACTGACGATGCAACATTGACGCTGAGAACAAGATAACTTTCAAACGATGTTGTTGACTTTTCATTTGCTCTCTTCGCTCAGTTGTTAACGCATTTCTTCTTCTTTGCGAACTTCTTTTCAAGTCTGCTCGTTATTTTTTTAATCTCTTCAGCTGATTCTTCATGCGTCGATTGACAGTTAACGCAGCGACACGTTGTCACGTCAGCTTTTCTATCATCTCTGTCAATCTCTTCATCTTCTCTCAGAGCATCAGCTCGTTGTTTCTACGTTTGTTGAGTTCATAAAGTACTCGCAGCTTGTTCAATTTCTCATGTATATTCTTTGCCTTGATTGAATTCTTCTGCAAGATAGCAATAATCGTTTCTCGCTCACTTGTCAACGTCACGTCAATGATGCTTCTCATCTGTCTCTGATGATCAGAATAAAGCGCGAGCATCATGTTGATGATGTGCTTTGTCTTTAAATAGTTTAAGTAATTCGTTTTCGTTTATTTCAGATGAGTCAATTTAATCATTTATATGATCATACATTTTAATTTAGTCAATAAAGTATGCAAGAAACTGAGAATTCAATTTATATTATTGACAAAAAAGAAGTTAATAAAAGATTATGATGAAAAGATATTTAAGAAAATCATCACTCATAAAATTCTACTCAATCTCATTATCAAAAGTTATAAGAAATTAATTGTATCAATGTTGATAATCAATATTAATCATCATAAAGTCATATTGAGTAAGCTCAGTTGAATGAATAAAAACAAAATATTACTAAATATGTGAAACAACATCATTGTTTTTTCAAATTAATTGAATACTTTTATTTCAATTTTTTTGATTTCTCTTAATTCAAAGCACTCAAGTTGACTGCAATCATTTTCATTCTTTTTAATCATTCAAACTAAAATCTTTATGATGTTCAAATGATTCATTTAAGAAGAGTCATTCTTGATTTGAAGCATAAATGCAGCTTCATTCAAAACATTGTTGAATCATTCAAAGAAGAACAAGATCAAAGTCTTTGCTTTATTCATGATAAACATCAATAGAAAAATCGCGTACAATACTCAGTGCAATTTGAACGCTTTAAACATCTCTTCAATTAATGAAATAACTTAGAATTTGAAAGATATTAAAACGAAGCTGTCATTAAAATATTATGAGTTTCTAGATGTTTTTGATTGAGTTCAATTGAATAAACTATCTTCTCATCACTTCTATAATCATAAAATTGAGCTTATCAGTAATTCAACGCTTTTCTGCTGTTAAGTTTATTAAATGTTTTCTGTCAAACTTCTGAAAGTAAAGAAGTATTTAAATGAGAATCTATTGAAGAAATTCATCACTTTTAGTCAGACTCTTTATTTCTTCTCTGTTCTATTCATTCTTAAAGCAAATGAAGATTTTCAATTCTGCGTGAACTATCAAAAGTTAAATGTTATTTTCAAAAGAAATAAATATTTTTTATCATTGATAAACAAGATTATTGATAAAATAGTGAGTTGCAAGCATCTGACTAGATTGAACATCATATCAGCATTCAACTCACTTCAAATGCATTTTGATAACAAGAATTACATTATTTTTATCACTGCTTTAAAAGCATATAAGTACAAGATGTTATCATTCAAACTGACTAATGAATCAATCTTCTTTCAGCAATATATGAATGACATTTTATAAGACTTTCTGAATGACTTTTGTTAAGTTTATTTAAATGACATTCTCATTTATAGCAAAATAAGAAAGAAACATAAAAATCACGTCAAACTAGTATTGAGTTGACTACATGAAGCTAAACTGCAGATAAATATTTGAAAGTGCAAATTCAATGTAGAAGAGACTATCTTTCTAAAAGTCATTGTATCAAAATTAAATTTTCATATAAATTTCAGCAAAGTGACAATTATAGTCAGCTGAATCACTTTGATTAATCTAAAAGAAATTTAAATCTTTGTGAAATTTGTTAACTTCTATCATTGTTTCATTAAGAACTTTTTGAAGCTAGTTAAATCATTTACTCAGTTGATTAGAAAAACACATCTTTTGTTTGAAATGAGATCTGTGTTTAAGCTTTTGACAATTTAAAGAAACAAGTCAGCTCAGTCTCAATACTTTGTCACTTTAATTTCAAACAACAAGCTATTTTGAAGATTGATGCTTCAAACTATGTAAAAGATGAAATACTATCTCAGTACAATGACGAGAAAGTTCTTCATTCAATGATCTTCTACAGCAAAAGCATGATTTTCGCTGAAATCAATTATCACATCTATGACAAGAAATTATTAATCATTATTCAATGTTTCAAACATTGATGACTCAAGCTGAAATGCATTGAACTACTCATTCAGATATTCATTGATCATCAGACTTTAAAGATCTTTATGAAAAATAAACAGTTGAGTCAATAACAAGTCAACTATCTGAACATTCTATTGAAGTTTAACTTTCAGATCATTTTTAGATCAGGTAAAATAAACATTAAAGTTGATGCTTTAATCAGAATGTCTTTAATGAACATTTCTGAATCAGCTCAATGTCTTGAAAATCATTTTCAAACTATTTTAACTTTTAATAAAGTTAATGTTTTATTTATTGAATCAGAAGCAAATCTTTATCAACAAGTATAAATGATCAATTAAATAAATGAGTTTTGCAACGAATATAAACAAGCTATGAACGAAAATAAGCTCAAATTTCATATCATTAAACTGAAGAACTGCGAAATCATTGATGACGTTTTATTTAGAAAAGATTTACTGTGAGTTTCTGAGAACATGCACACGAAATTACTACAAGAAGTGCATGATCAATCTTCAATCTTTTATCTTGATAATAAATGAATCATTGATTTAGTTCAATGTTTCTACTATTAATCAGATCATTGAGCTACTATTTGACAATACATTCAAAACTGTTATGTTTATCAACGAAGCAAAGTCTTTAAAAATAGCATTAATGAACTTCATCATTCTCTTTTGATTTCATAGAAACGCTGAAAAGATATAACTATAAACTTTATCACTGAACTATTTCTGTCAGAAAGCTATAACATTATTTGCATAATCATATATTATTTTATCAAAGAACATCATTATGTTTTCTATCATTGAAAAGATGATGACATCTCAGTTGAAGAAATGATTTGAATCATATTATGAAACATTTATCAACTACATGATTTACTCAGTTCTATTGTTTCAAACAGAGACTTTCAATTCATATTGACTATGTGAAAAAGTCTTTGCAAGTAACTGAGAATCACAGCTAGTTTATTCACAGTCTATCATTCTGAAATCAATGATCAATTAAAACAAGTCAATTAAGACGTTGAATGCAAACTTAGAATTTACTGCAATTACATGCAGAATGACTGAATTAAATAAATATTTATGATGAAATTCAGCAACAATTTCAATATCTTTTTAATCACTTCAATGACTTTCTTCTACTTTAATAAAGAATTTCACTCTTGAATAAGTTTCAATTCAGATATGATTGATTACAAAACAACTTATGAATGACTTGAAACTAGAAAAGCAAATAATATTATCATTTAAATAAAAGAACTACTGAGCTTTGATCATCAACAATTGAAAAAGACGAAGCTGATCATCAAAGTTCAGATTAATAAATATAAATGAAATGTCATTTATGAAGTAAATGACTGAGTTTGACTATCTTTCAGAAACGTTAAGATAATGAAACTCTGCAAAAATTTGAAAGATAAACAGTTAAATCTTTATCAAATTACTGTCAAAGTGAATATTTTTTATCATCTTCATTTATCAGTCAGCATGAAGCATTTGCATTCAATGTTCAGCTTGAAGTTACTGCAATCATATTCAGAAGACTTTCTATCAGAACAACATTCAAAATCACTCAGATTAATCACTATCAAAGATGATGAACATTGAAAGATAGATGATATATTGAATTTCAGACGCTATTAAGATTGAATACAGTACAAAGTCAAATGAATAGATTTAAATAAAAACAATGAATGATACTATGTTAATAAAGAGAAATTTGATAACTCAGAGAAAGTTTTAAATAAATTTCATAAGTTATATTCAAACAAATCGCGTTAAATATTGAAATAAACTACATTCATGTAAACATGAATTTTTGAAAAGAAAAATAATGTTACAAGCATATCAAGATTGAACAGAGCTAATCAATGAGCTAGTCAGATGTTACAAATGTGTCAGAATTAATTAAAGCTAGTTAATGATTTAGTTGAGATCTGACTCAGATTTGATTCAAATATGACTCAGCATCTTTTTTCTTTCTTAGCATTTTCTAATCAACTTTTATTATCTTTTAAATAAACATACTTCTTTGTGTTATGAATGATCAACAAATTTCTATGATTTAATTTAATTTGATTTGATTTGTATTCATACATTCTTATGATATCAATTTAAATTTGACTCATGAGAAAAACTATGCTATGTATATTGAATGAACAAAACTTTCTAAGAAAGAAAATCACTCATCAATTACATAATGACTTCACGTCATTGAAACAATAAAACTGACACTGTGTTATCAATAATGAATCTATAGCTTCTATTCAGCATGTGATGCTTAAGTAAACTCTTACAAGTGTCTGTGCTGTTTATTATAATGCATCGTCTTTGCTCTGCTTTTCATTGATGATATTTTATACAATGATGTTTTGATTCAATTTTCAATTCAAAGATGAAAGATGTTTCTTTGCATTCATGATGCTCATGATTGTAACACAGAACTGCGTTCTCTTGCTTAATGATTATCATTCATTGAGCAGAGAAATGTGTGATGAAAGAAAGATGTGCATGATGAGAAGATAGAGTGTGATTGTATTAAATAACTTTTTTCTTCTCTTGATTTGACTTATGTCATGTAAACGTTGAATAAATTGTTAATATAAATGTGCAATTGCAATCATTTGATGCTTAGTTAATTGATAGTAAAGATGCATTCTGATTGTTTTCATGCATTTATCGAAAATATGTTGTATATGTTGCATGCAACATACATAAAGCACGATTTCTATGCTGATTTTTCTCTTAGACTTGAGAGATTACTCAAAGAGAATTTCTTGCGACAAATTTACAGTTCAAGATGAATGAGATTTCTCACTGCTCAGATTTCAACAGTTTATTTTTTAAGCATGAGTTGCAGATGTTTCGTCTGCAATATGCATGTGTATCACAGTCAATTTCTTCTTTAATCACATCAACATACGTTATTGTTTTCTTGAGTTATACAAATGATGTCTTTAACTAAAGATTGATTCTATCATCAAGACATTTAAGAGTTAGAACTCAGTGAAGAAATAAGATTCTTAAGATCAACAATCATCATCATTATATGTTACAAGCGTATCAAGACTGAATAGAGTTAGTCAGTGTCTCTAGCTCAGATCTGACTCAGATCTGACTCAATCTCTATTTTCTTTTCTCAACATCTCTTTGTTCAACATCATCTTTCTTTCTACATCACATTCTACTCATGTCACAAACACATTT
>JAABUK010007105.1_pt1 | contig 16334 bp, 13 predicted proteins | sample 5559141 | NCBI WGS metagenome assembly JAABUK01 (sample SAMN10711869, study PRJNA513367) | rock metagenome | isolation source: Antarctica rocks | place: Antarctica: Victoria Land, Pudding Butte nord | collected 2016-01-03
GATGCGTTGGAGTGGGGTCATGGCGTCGAGGCTGGCGGGATTCATGGAAGCCTCCTGAGCAAGTCCGATCCGTTTCTCCGGTTCTACCCCGAAACGGAACAGAGTGCCAGAATCCGCTGGCGCACCCGGTGGCGGAATCCGGCCTGACCGGCGGGGGGGCGTTCGAGTATAGTGGGTGGTTCGGCCTTCGAGGAAGCGCGACGAGACGGGAGGCGGGGCTTGGCGTCGGACATGGGGATGGACATGACGGTCGACTCGCTCGACCACCCGGTGGACAACGCGCCGGTGCGGACCCTGGAGCACAAGGGCCTGACGCTGGAGGGGTACTCGCGGGCCGCGGTGCAGACCTACTGGCGGGTCCCCGAGCTGAAGCTGGGGTTCGACCTCGGCGGCCAGCCCTGGTCGTTCATGAGCACGCCGAACTGGTTCGTCTCGCACGCCCACCTCGACCACATCGCCGCCCTGCCGGTCTACGTCGCCCGGCGCCGGATGATGAAGATGGAGCCGCCGACGATCTACCTGCCGAGCGAGGCCGTCGAGGGGGTCGAGCAGCTCCTCCGCGCCTTCCAGAAGCTCGACCGGGGCCGGATGCCGGTGAAGCTCGTGGGGGTCCAGCCCGGCCAGGAAATCGAACTCTCGCGCGAGCTGGTCGTCCAGGTTTTCCCGACCCGGCACACCATCCCCTCGCTCGGCTTTTTGGTCTGGGAGCGCCGGAAGAAGCTCAAGCCGGAATATCAACACCTGATCGGCGACGACCTGGCGATTCGCGACCTCCGCCGCTCCGGCGTCGAGGTCTCGGCCGAATTCCGCATCCCCAAGGTGGCGTACCTGGGCGACACTTCGCCCCTGGGGCTCGACGTGGTCCCGGAGATCTACCAGGCGGAGATCCTGATCCTGGAGATGACCTTCGTCGCCCCGCAGGAGCGGCCCGAGAAGATCCACAAGTTCGGCCACACCCACCTCGACGACATCATCGCCAGGGCCGACCGCTTCGCCAACGACTGGGTCATCGCCTCGCACTTCAGCACCCGGCTCCACCCCGACCAGATCCAGCGGATCGTCGAGAAGAAGCTTCCCGAGTCGCTCCGCCGCCGGCTCAAGATCTGGCTCTGACCGGGTCGGCCCGGGCCGACCGATGGTGAGATTTTCATTTGACCGTTGCCGGCCGCGGGGTAACCTGGAATGCCAAGTGGCAGCATGCGCACCCATCGAGCCGAGCCCGGACCTCCTTCGGACGCCGTCCTTGTTCGTGGGGTTGTAGCGATATGAGCCGAGCTTTGAAGCGGACCCGCCCCCGGCGGCCCCGTTCGGTTTGCGCCTGGAATCCCTGGAACGCCGCCAGGTGCTGTCGACCTTCACCGTCACGACCGTTGCCGATGCCGGCCCCGGGTCGCTCCGCCAGGCGATCCTCGACGACAACGTGGGGTCGGGGTCGGGCACCGGCGCGATCGTCTTCGACATCCCCGGCAACGGCGTGCAGACCATCGTCCTGGCCTCGCCCTTGCCGAAGATCGTCAACCCGACCAACCTCGATGCGACGACCCAGCCGGGCTACACGAACCATCCCCTGGTCGAGCTGGACGGGGCCAACATCCTCGACCCCGCCACCTCCTCCCCGGTCCCCAACGTCACCGGCCTGACGCTGACCGGGGGTTCGAGCACGGTCGAGGGGCTGATCATCAACCGCTTCACCGGCGGCGGGATCGTCGCGACCCGCGACAACAACTTTATCGCCGCCAACTACATCGGGACCGACTCCAGCGGGCTCCGGTCGCTCGGCAACGGGGCCAACGGCGTGGCCCTCTCGGGCCGGAACAACACCATCGGCGCCGTCGGCAGTTCCGGCATCGACATCATCGCCGTCCCCAACATCATCTCCGGCAACGGCGCGGCGGGCGTCCAGGTCGGCAGCTCGATCTACCAGGCCAACATCATCGGCAACCGGATCGAGGGCAATCGCCTCTACAGCAACGTCGGGCTCGGCATCGACCTCGGCGGCGATGGCGTGACGCGATTCGGCTCGCCGGGATTTGGCCCGAACAACCTGATCAGCTTCCCGACCCTCACCTCGGCCTACTCGGCCGGTGGCCAGACCCGGGTCGAGGGGACCCTGACCGGCTTGCCGAACTCCGCCTACACCGTCGACTTCTACTCCAGCTCGCAGCCCAATCGGTCCGGCTACGGCGAGGGCCACTTCTACCTCGGCGCCGTGAGCTACCTGACCGACGCGAGCGGCCAGGCCGTCCTCGACACCACGCAGCTGACGAGCGCCGTCACCCCCGGCCAGTATCTCTCCGCCACGGCGACGGACTCGACCGGCAACACCTCCGAGTTCGCCAGGAGCCTGGTCGTCGCGAGCCAGGCCCAGTCCGACCTCTCGGTGAGCCAGTTCGGCGGCCCTCCCCCCGTCCAGGCCGGCCAGGCCCAGACCTACGACTTCAGCGTCCAGAACTTCGGGCCGTCGCGGGCGACGGGCGTGACCTTTCGGCCACTTCGAGCCGGGGGGCCACGTCCGTCGTCGGCAACAACGTGGTCGCCGCCCTCGGCAACCTCGACGCCGGGACCAACGCGACGGTGACGATCGTCGCCCGCCCGATCTCGACCGGGCCGATCGACAACTTCGCCACGGTCCGGTCGAACGAGCCGGACCCGAACTCGATCAACAACTCGGCCACGGCTTATGCTTTTGCAATCCCCGCGCCGACGACCGACGTGGCCGTGGCGATCACCGCCGCCCCGCAGCCGGCGACGGTCGGCCAGCCGTTCGCCTACGCCGTCCTCGTCGGCAACCCCGGCACGGCCCCGGCCTCCGGCGTGGTCCTCACCGACGTCCTGCCCGACGCCGCCACCGTCGCCTCGATCAAGCCGAGCCAGGGGACCTACACCCTCGTCGGCAACGTCCTGACCGTGAACTTCGGCAGCCTCGCCGTCGGGGCGCTCGCCGAGGTGACAGTCTCCCTGATCCCCGGGGCGCCGGGGGTCATCATCAACCGGGCCTCGGTCGTCTCCGACCAGCCGGACTTCCACATCGCCAACAACTTCGACGCCCTGGCCACCGGGGTGGTCGGCCAGCCGATCGCCCCGGCGATCGTCGACCAGAAGCTGACCGTCGTCGGCAACAAGATCACCCGGGCCATCCTGGCCTTCAACGAGGCGCTCGACTCGAACTCGGCCGCGATGATCGCCAACTACCTGGTCGAGGACCTCGGCTCGAACGGCTCGACCTCGGCGAAGGGGCCGAAGGTGCCGATCCTCTCGGCGACCTACGACGCCGCCTCCAGGAGCGTCACCCTCGTCTTCGGCAAGCCGCTCTCGCTCGGCCGGTTCTACAAGATCGTCGTCAACGAGCCGGGCTCGCCGGGGCTGGTCGACCCCGCCGGGAACGTCCTCGACGGCGAGCGGAACGGCCTCCAGAACGGCATCTATACCTCCCTTGATCGGCCGGGGGACCACGACCCGCCCGATCTCGCTCCAGGTCGGCGTGCCGAAGCCCAAGCCGGGCCCGCACGCGGCCCCCGTCGCCAAGCATCATCACCACTGATCGGCCGAGGGATCAGGCCTCGACCCAGACCCGGCCGCCCCGAACTTCGCAGCGGAAGACGTGCAGGGGGCGGCCGGGAGTGGTCGAGCAACGCCCGGAGGAGAGGCGGAACCGCCAGCGATGGAGCGGGCAGACCGCCTCGCCGTCCTCGACCCAGCCGCCCCCCATCGCCCCCCCCGTGTGGGGGCAGCGGCCGAGCAGCGCATGATAAGCCTCGCCCTCGCGAAAGACCGCGATCCCCAGGCCGTCGACCTCGACGGCGAGGGCTCGCCCATCCTCCACCTCGTCCGCCCCGCAGACCTCGACGAACCGAGTCATGCCGGAGACCTTCCCGATCGCGGCCATGACTTGGGCGGTCAGACGGCCTTGGTGGCCCTGGGCCGCTTCGGCCCCCCGGGCGGCCTCGTGTCCTTCGAGCCGGGGGCCCGACTCGCAGCGAGGAACCAATCGATCGCCTCGACGACCACGTCATTCAAGCTTTGACGGCGGGTATGGGCGATCTCCGCGAGTTCCCGGTGGGCCTCCGAGGAGATCCTTGCGTTGAATTTGCCCGAGAACGGCCGGTCCGGCTCCTTGCCGGTCGCCGTGCATCGCTCCAGGTAGAAGTCGACCGACTCCTGGAACGACAGGCGCGCCTCCTCGACCGTCTTGCCGACGAACGTGATGACGTCTCGGGTCCCGAGGACCGTGCCGAACAACTCGCCCGAGTCCTCGTCGACCTCAAGGGCGCCCGTGTATCCTTGATAAGTCATCCGGGTCGACTCCCGCTTCCTGGAGAAACCTGCGGAATACTCGTACGCCGGGCTTGGCCATCTCGTTGCCGGGGTGGGGCCGATGCATGACGATCGAGACCCCGTTCAACTCGAACGAGAACATCGATCCGGTCCCGTGGGCGACCACCGCCCCGAACGCTTCCGCCATCGTCAGGGCATCATTCCACGAAATGTTCGCCCGCACCGGGTCGGAGTGGATGGCGTCGTAAGTCTTACGGTGCTTTCCCGCCATCTCGGTCCTTTCCCCTCGACGGGGTCCGACTCGCCCATGGTACCGCGAACCGGTACCACGGGACAGCGCGGAGGGGCGATCTGTGGCCGCAAAGGTTGGAGACGGCGGGCTCTTGCCTGATGGACGCAAGTTCCGCCGCTATAATGTGGGGAGTCAGGGCGAGGCCGACCGCATGGGGAGGGGATTGCACGATGGGGATCATCCGCCAGTTGTCCGCGTCGGTCATCAACCAGATCGCGGCGGGCGAGGTGGTCGAGCGGCCGGCGAGCGTGGTCAAGGAACTCCTGGAGAACGCCATTGATGCCGGGGCGACCCGCGTCGACGTGGCCGTCGAGCGCGGGGGGAAGGACCTGGTCCGCGTCGCCGACGATGGCAAGGGGATGGCCCCCGAGGACCTCCCGCTGGCCTTCACCCCCCACGCCACGAGCAAGCTGGCCGAGGCCGAGGACCTCCACAGGATCCGCACCCTGGGCTTCCGCGGCGAGGCCCTCGCGGCGATCGCCGAGGTCTCCAAGGTCCGCTGCCAGACCCGCCAGGAATCCGCCGAGGTCGGCTCCGAACTCTCGATCGACGCCGGCGTCTCCGGCGCGGTCCGCGCCTGCGGTTGCCCGGTCGGCACCGTCATCGAGGTCCGCAACCTGTTCCACAACACCCCGGTCCGCCGGACCTACCTCAAGTCCGACTCGACCGAGGCCGGCCACGTCATCGAGATGTTCACCCGGATCGCCCTGGCCCACCCGACGCTCCACCTCACCTTCCGGTCCGGCGGCAAGGTCCTCCACGACCTCCCGGCCGTGACCGGCGTGAAGGAGCGGATCGGCCTGTTCTTCGGCCGAGAGCTGGCCGACTCGCTGCTCTGGGTCGAGAGCCAGTACGACCAGACCCACCTCTGGGGCTACGTCGGCCACCCCTCGCAGAGCCGTTCGAGCAACAAGACGCAGTTCCTCTTCCTCGGCGGCCGGTACGTCCGCGACCGCTCGCTCGGCCACGCCCTCTCCGAGGCGTTCCGGGGCCTCCTGATGGTCGGACGCTCCCCCGTGGCGTTCCTCCACCTGGAAGTCCCGCCCGAGGAGGTCGACGTCAACGTCCACCCGACCAAGGTCGAAGTCCGGTTCCGCGACGCCCAGCGGATCTACAGCCAGCTCCTGGCGACCCTCCGCCAGACCTTCCTCGCCAGCGACCTCCACGCCAGGCTCCAGGCCCCGCCCACCGCCGAGGAGGCGAACAAACCTCTCGAAACCGGCCCGTACGCCTTCGATGAGCGTCCCGACCGGCGTCACGAGGTCGCCTCCTGGTTCCAGCCCTCGATCCCCTCGCCCTTCCAGACCTATCCGAATCCCGGATACGCAGGAGGACCGGCCCCGTCGGGATGGTCGACCGCCTCGTATCCACCCCCCACGCCGCCGACCCCCTCGCCTCGCCCTTCGCTCGACTTCGACGAGTTCGCCGAGCCGCCGACGCCGGGCCTGGTCGAGGCCCCGGCCTCGCCGAGCGGGCCGCCCGACCCCTCGCCCCGGCCGTTCGACGTCCGCGACCTGCCGGTCAAGGCGCTCCAGGTCCACGACAGCTACCTCGTGGCCGAGACCGACGACGGCATGGTCGTCATCGACCAGCACGCCTTGCACGAGCGGATCCTCTACGAGGAGCTGAGGCTGCGGATCGAGCGCGGCGGCGTCGAGTCGCAGCGGCTACTGGTGGCCGAGCCGGTCGAGCTGGAGCCTTCGGAGGCCTCGGCGGTCCTGGAGCGTCGCGAGGTCCTGGCGAGCCTCGGGCTGGAGGTCGAGGACGCCGGGGGCGGGACGATCCTGGTCGGCAGCGTCCCGGCGATGCTCCCCGGGGTCTCGCCCGACCGCCTGCTCCGCGACCTCGCCGACCACTTCCGGTCGAAGCCCCTGCCGCCGACCCGCGACGCGGTCCTGGAAGACGTCCTGGCGATGATCGCCTGCAAGGCCGCCGTGAAGGCCGGCCAGAAGCTCGCCCCCGACGAGGTGACCGCCCTCCTGGAACGCCGGCACCTCGTCTCCGACGCCCACCACTGCCCGCACGGCCGCCCGACGGCGCTGGTCTTCACCAAGTCCGAGCTGGAGCGCCAGTTCGGGCGGATCTGATCGGGCGAGGAACTTGGCCCGATCCCTGCCGCCCGCCCGATTCTCGCGTATAATTGAAGCAGCACCAGGGATCCGGGCCTCCGACGGCCCGACACCGACGATCCGAGGCAAGCCATGACCCGCCGCGCCGCCCTCGCCGCGATCGTCGTCGGATCGTTCGCCCCCTCGGCCTCGGGCCAGTCCCCTTCGGGCCCGGTCCTCCCCTCGTCCCAGGCCACTCCGAAGGCCGCCTTGGCCGACCTCCCGCCGCCCTTGCCGTTGCCGATCTCGCCCGAGGAACTCGCGAGGAAGGCGGAGGCGAGGCGATCGATCGCCCGGTCCAACCCGCTCCCGAGGCGCGACCCAGCCTCGTCGTCGAAGGGGTCCGCCGCCGACGACCGGCGCAACCTCCTGGACGACCGGGGCCGGTTCGCCAATCCCGGCGGGGTCGGCCGGTACGCCGAGTATTACACGGCGAACACGCCGACCTCCCAGTTCGAGCGTCAGCCGAGGCCCGCGGCCCGGATCGGCAACGGGGGCGTTCCCGACCGTGCCTCGCAGATCGCCGCGTTCCAGGCGGGCCAGACGCGGACCCGCAACATCCAGGCCAACATCAATGCCTATGGCCGCCCGTATGCGGCCTACGGGTTCGGGCTCGGCTACGGGATCGGCCTGGGCGCCGGCGGGCTCTATGGCGGTGGGTTCCGCTAAGGGACAGCGAACGAGGCCGGCTTCCCCTCGATCGAAGCGGCTTTTCTCGTCGGGCAGGGCTCGTCCTGCCGGTCAGGCTCGGACCGGCGAGGCGTGCCCTACGAGAGGGTCGTCCTGGGGCGTATGTCGCCGCGGTCAAATGCCAACCCGGCGCGGGTTATCCAAGGCCGACCACAGCCCGGTTTGCGAGCGACATGGCAGCATGGAGGGCTTGAGCAGTTCGACTCCCGGCCGAATATTGTCCTGAAGTTGGCCTCGTTCGGGATTGCCAGACTCGCCCTCGCCCAGAAAGTCATGACGCTCCTCACCCGTGTTCATCCAGTTCCGAAAGAAGGGCTGTATCATTGATGAGATCGCTCAGCAAGTCTGTCGGGCGGAGGATTTCGCCAAGCGTTCACGAGCAGAAGGGGTGGGCCACACGTCCTGTCGTCGTGACCGCCGGCAGGCCATTCAAGGCCGTCGCCCGCCAGGCCTCGCCGTCGAACCGCAGGTCGTTGACCTTCACGAAGTCGATGCCGAAGCCGTCGAAATCGGCCGGGCCCCGGCCTTCGAGGAGCGAGGTGAGCAAAACCCGGATCACGATGCCGTGGGCGACGACCACGACCGTCCGGCCGGGGTGGGCCTCGGCGAGGGCGACGAAGGCGGGGACGACCCGGTCGCGCATCTCGGCGTACGACTCGCCCCCTTCGTGCGCGGCGTCGAGGTCGCCGCGCTTCCAGAGGGCCATCGCCCGAGCGTAGGCTTCCCGGCCGTCTTCCAGCAGGACCCCGCTGAGCGGGCCCATCCGGCGCTCGTGCAGCTCCGGGACGATCCCCACGTCCCGCCCGCAGGCCAGGGCGATCGGCCCGGCGGTCTGGCGGGCCCGGAGCATCGGCGAGGAGTAGAGGGCGTCGGGCCGGAGGGCGGCGATCGCGGGCGCGGCGGCCTCGGCCTGCTCGCGACCCCGCTCGCCGAGCCCGACGTCGGACTCGGCGCCATGGAAGCGGTCGGGGGCGGCGGTCTCGGCGTGGCGGAGCAGGAGGATCCGGGTCGGGGACGTCAAAGTCGGCATCTTCGCGGGCCTCGGGGCGGAAAGATGGGTTGCCGGGCCGGGGTCATCCGACGGATGATGATCGGGTGAATCGTGGGCGACGCATCGGCTCGGCTCGCGCAACGAGACCCAGCCCCTCCCCCTCCCCATCGGGCGCAAGGTGACGACATGGCGGCAGAGCGGAAGTATCGGACCGTCCTCCTGTTCGGGATGCCCGGCAGCGGCAAGGGGACCCAGGGGACGGTGCTCGGCCAGTTGCCCGACCTCGTCCACATCTCGTGCGGGGACATCTTCCGCAAGCTCCCCAAGTATGGCTCGCTCGGCAAGGAGATCGTCGACTCGACCTCGCAAGGCAAGCTCGTCCCCGACGACCTCACGGTGCGGATCTGGGAGCGGCACATCAAGATCCTGGAGATGCAGGAGTTCCTCATCCCGGAGATCCACACCCTGATCCTCGACGGCCTCCCGCGCAACTACACCCAGGCCGAGAGGCTCGACCACATGCTCGACGTCGTCCAGATCTTCCACCTGAAGATTTCCGACAACGTCAAGGCGATGGGCCGGCTCAAGTCGCGGGCCCTCCGCGAGAACCGGCTCGACGACATCAACGAGGAAGTCATCCGCCGGCGGCTCCAGACCTATCTTGACGAGACTTATCAGACCTTGAGCTTCTACGACAAGTCGCTGATTTACGACATCGACGCCGCCCAGCCGCCGCTGGATGTGTTGCGCGACGTCATCGTCCGCATGTCCCTGCTCGACCACGAGTGGCACGACCGGGTCGGGCAGCATTTGTGAGCGGTGGCCGGAAAGATCGAGGGTCAAGGCCGACGATCGGCCGGATGATGGGGAGTGGTCGCGATCGTTGGAGTGGGGATGGCCCTGGTCGGGCAGGGCCCCTTGGCGGCGACGCCCGGCCTCGGTCCGTGCGAACCACGACCGCCCGGCCTTGAGACCCGGTGGCCTCGCCGAGGCCATCGAGGTCAGCGCCCGAACCACCGATCCGAGAGCGGGTGGCGGAGGTAGTTGGTCCGGTGGAATTGCAAGAGTTCCGCATCTTCGGGCCACTCGCAATCGAGCCGATAGACCGAGTATCGACCGAACTGTTTCATGAGCTTGGCATGGGACCGGTACCAGGCGTCGGCTTCGGGCGTCAGATAGAGATAGGTGCCGACTTCGGGCGGGATCACCACGTATTTCGGCGCCGGAGGCCCGTCCGAACCGGTTCGCCCCGCCGGGCCGCTCCTCGGCCGGGTGAAGTCAATGATCGGGCGGTGGGTGAGATAACGGAGCTTGTAAGGGACGGTCGAATAGATTTGACCGTCGGCGGGGACCTCCTCCTTGAGATACCGGACGACGTCGGCCTGATCGCGGCGGGCCTGGAACCTCCGAAAATAATCGGCCCCCATCTCGCGCGACCATTCCCAGCTGATCACGTCGCCCTCGCCGAGGACGAGCGAGCGGCCAGTCCCGGACAGGCCGCCCGCCAGGCTCCCGATCGCCACGATCAGGCAGAGGGCCGCCGCGGGCGATCGGACCTCGCTCGCGATTCGGGCGTAGATCCGGGCGAGCGTGAGTCCGGCAGGGATGGCGATGCAGGCCAGGGCCGGCCAGAGATAGCGAAGGTGGGGGATCGGCGAGCGGAACAGCCAGCCCAGGGCGATCAACCAGGCGGAAGCGACCAGGAGCGAGGAGAATCGGTCTTCGCCAGGATCGGTCGAGCGGAAGCAGAAGGGCAAGGCCGAGGCCACCGCGAGGATCGCGAACGGCTCGAACGACTGCCCGATGAAGAGTTTGTTCAGGAGCCGGGGATAGTCGAGGAAGATCGCCAGGATCCCTCCGTTCAGGCCGCTCGAATTGGCGGTGTTCGTGAGCTGATCCTCCAGCGGCATCGCGGGGGAGGCCCGACGGAGCAGGTAGAGGCAGCCGAGGAACACCCCGAAGGCGAGGAGCGCCATCGCGATCCCCTTCCAGGGCAGGCGCCATGACCAGCCACCGCTTTCGAGCGGGCGGATGGCCGCCGCGACGATGATCGCCGCGAAGGTCAGCGTCATTTCGGTCCGGCACGCCGCCGCGAACCCGAAGAACAACCCGGCGACGACCGTGCGGACGAGCCCAGGAGCCTCGACCCGCGTCCAGATCCAGGCGCCGAGGACCATCAGGAGGCAGGCCGCCGAGTTCCCCAGGGCCAGCGTCCCGACCTCCGCCGTGCCGGGCAGTCCGAGCAACGGGGCGACGGCCAGGCCGCCCGCGACCCACGATCGACCAGCCTTCGCGCCCAACCGGAAGACCAAAGCGGCCATCGCCCACAGGCAGGCCAGTGAGAAGCTCCGGTGGATCCAGACGACGCTCCCGAACGACCGCTCCAGGAAGACGTTCGCCAACGCGAAAGGGCCGCCGCTGGTCAGGATCACCTCGGTGCTCAGGCCCTGCACCGTCGGTTCCTGCGAGCTCCTCAGCCCGTTCAGGACCCACGCCTCGTCCGTCCCGATGGCGATGAGCGACAGGCAAGCGATCGATGCGGCGAGCCAGATCCCGATGAGCATCGCCAAAGCACGCTTCAAGGCCACCTGAATCATGGCGAATTGGCTCCGATCCATCCACCCGGGCGAGGACTCACGGGGAGACCTGCCGGCCCGAGTGCCTGGCCAGGGAAGGCCTGAGCCGGCCGCAGAGGAAATCCGAGACGTTCTTCTGGTGGACGAGCTTGATCCCGATCGGCAGGGCCATCAACCTCGCCGTCGACACGTCGCGGAGGACGTTGGAGCGGAACCGAAGGCAACGCGGCTGGAGCGCGGCCGACGGGCTCGAATGGCAGAGATAGCGCGGCCGGAATCGCGTCAGCGAGGCGAAAATACCGAGGATCTGGGCGATCGAAGCGGTCCGCTCCGAGGCGAAAATCTTGACGGCACCCGGAGAAGTCCCGCACGATCCGGCGGTCCGCACGAGATGGTCGATGAGGTCGGCGACCGCACTCGCGCAATCCCCCGCGTGCAGGTAGTCTCGCATTGTGTCTAAAGACATGTATAAATTTATATTATTATTAAGTATAATACTTCTTGACATGTGAGAGATCAGGCCTTGCGGCTTCGACGCATTCTGCCCGACGCCGTAAAGGTTGGAGATCCTCCCCACCAGCGGCGCGATCGACGGGCGTTCGGAGGCCCATCCCAGGAGGTGGCGCTCCATCGCGAGCTTGTGTCGCCCGTAGGGCGAGATCGGCCGGGGTTCGGACGCTTCGGTGATCGGCTGGTCGGGGCAATCTCCGTAAACCGCCCCGGCCGAGCTGGCGAGGAAGACGACCCCGGGGACGTCCGAGCCCGCCGCCGATCGCGCCCGAGCGAGCCGATCGAGGAGCCGCTCGAAGGCGGTCCGCTCGACCTCGAGGACCGATGGATCCGCCCCCACGATGCCGACCCCGGCGCACCAGAGGACCGACCACGGCCTCCCCAGGGCATGGATCCGGTCGACGAACAGGTCGACCGAGGCATCGATCTGCTCGAGCAGGCGACGCCCATCCCTCCAGTCGAACGGGCCGACCGGGCAATCCCAGGTCCGCAATTCCCTCCCGTGCTGCAAGAAGGCACGGCGCATGTGCGAGCCCAGCAGGCCACCCCCGCCTACCACCCAGGCCGGACCAGTCATGATCGATGAACCTCCTTCGAGATCATCAGATAGGTCGGCTTGCCCATCGCCATCTTCACGACGATACCCAGGTATTCGGCGATGATCCCGAGCGAGAAGAGGATCGCCCCGGAGAAGACGCTGACCACGATGACCAGGGAGGTCCAGCCGGGGATCGGCACCCGGCCGGTCAACTTGCCGACCAAGGCATAGGCGACGAGGGCCAGGCCGCCCAGGATCGAGAACAGCCCGCCGAAGGCGACGAAGCGGAGCGGGACGGTCCCCGAAGTCAGCACCAGCCGCCAGAAATGGGCGATGAGTTTCCGGTAGTTGTAGCCGGAGGGACGATCCCGCTCCTCCCTCAACTCGGTCGGGCAATGGGCTGTCTGGTGAACGACCCACGCCAGCGCGACGTCGAGATAGACGCCGTGCCCGCAAAACGCGGATAAGCTCCTGGCGATCTGTCCGTCGATCAGCCGGAAGCTGTTGAATTCGCCGACGGCCCGGAAACCCAGGACGTTGATGAAAATCTTCTTGGCGAGTTTGCTCAGGGAGTTGCGCAAGAATCCATGAGGCGCGGGATTGGTCGGCCGGGCGTAAACCAGCTGGGCGTCCGCCTCCACCGCCACGTCGAGGAACCGCCCGAGGTCGCGAGGATCCTGCTGGCCATCCTCATCGAGCGTCGCCACTCGATCCATCGACGAGCAGGTGATGCCCGCCAGCGTCGCCGGATGCTGGCCGAAGTTGCGAGACAACCAGATCGGGATCACGAAGGGATGGCGGTCGGCTAGCGACTGCATGACCAGGCCGGATCCGTCGATCGCACCGTCGTTCACCAGGATGATTTCTTTGATTTGATAGGCTCGCCCACCGGGAGAGAGTTGGGGGCGGGTGAACGGCTCGAGTTCCGCGATCAGGGGCTCCAACGTGTGCTCGCCCTGGTAGACGGGGATCACGATCGAGATCGTGTTCAGCTTGCCGGGATCCTCCCCCCTCCTGATCTCGCCCGGAGTGGCCCCGAGGGCCGGGAGGACGTCGCGATGATCCGGGTTCGGCGAGCCCGCGGCAGAGCTGGGCGAGGGGGTTTCCATCATCGTGGGTGACCATCTCTCATCTGGCGATGGAAAATTGCTCGTAAAACAAGCTTACGCCACCCCAAAAGTCGAATCAAGCTATTTGATTTGCTTTAGAAAGAAAACCACGCGCTGTATTTGGCCTAATAAGTCGATTACGCGGCTCTAGGATTGTTCGGAGGGCCCTTGGGAGGCTCCGCGCCCGGGATGAGTGCCGAGATGCAGGCCTCGTCGGGTCTTCAGGGCCGGTGGGCCGCCGCGTCACGGTCGGACGCATCACGTCACAAGACCGACACGCCCGTCCCGTGGGAGGTTGCCACCCGGGGGCGCGGGATCCTGCCCGACAATCCTCGTATCGCCGACGCAACGAGTCTGGCCCTGCGAAGCAACTCCGTCCGAACTCCAGGGTGCTCGGTCCTTTTCCGGGATGGGTCGGCTGGTTAAGGTGGTGCGGTTCCGGCTCGCCCTTCGGGGGCGGGTCGCGATTTCGAATCGCAAGTCCGGGGAGTCGCGGCCGATGTCGATCCAGTCTCCGCCCGCCTCGTCGTCGTCACCGGAGCCGGGCGAGGTCGTCTCGCGGCCGACTTCGGCGGGCCAGGCGGCCTTCCGGCCTTACGTGGCCGACTCGACGGTGATGCCCGAGCTGACCTGGCTCCCGGTGATCGTCGGGGCGATCCTGGGGATCATCTTCGGGGCGTCGTCGCTCTACCTGGTCTTGCGGGTCGGGATGACGGTCTCGGCGTCGATCCCCGTCGCCGTGCTCTCGATCACCTTGTTCCGCGTGTTCTCGAAGTGGTCGGGCACGCGGTCGGCGACGATCCTGGAGAACAACATCGTCCAGACCACCGGGTCGGCCGGCGAGTCGATCGCCTTCGGCGTCGGCGTCACCATGCCCGCCCTGATGATCCTCGGCTACGACATGCAGGCCGTGCAGGTCATGCTCGTCGCGGCCCTGGGGGGCCTGCTGGGGATCTTGATGATGATCCCGCTGCGGCGGGCGTTCATCGTCAAGCAGCACGGGTTGCTCGCCTACCCCGAGGGGACGGCCTGCGCCAAGGTCCTCATCGTCGGCGAGCAAGGGGGCTCCAGCGCCCGGACGGTCTTCACCGGGTTCGGAATGGCCTTCGTCTACCAGATCCTCATGCAAGCCCTGAAGCTCTGGAACGAATACCCGGCCCGGCAGTTCGAGCGGTTCAAGGGGGCCGTTCTGGCTTGCGAGGTCTCGCCGATCTTGCTCGGCGTCGGCTACATCATCGGCCCGAGGATCGCCTCGGTCACCTTCGCCGGCGGCGTTCTGGCCTACCTGGTGATGACGCCGACGATCGCCCTGTTCGGCTCCGGCGGGACCGAGCCGATCTTCCCGGGGACCAAGCCGATCGTCGCGATGTCGGCCAAGGAGATCCGCGACGCCTACATCCTCTACATCGGCGCGGGGGCCGTTGCGGCGGGCGGGGTGATCAGCCTCTTGCAGGCCCTGCCGCTGATCCTCGGCTCGCTCCGCTCGGGGCTCGGCGACATCGCGCGGTCGGGCGGCGGGCCGAAGCTGGTCGGCCGGACCGAGCGGGACCTGCCGATGTGGCTCGTCGGCGTCGGCTCGACCCTCCTGGTCGCGGCGATCGCGACGACCGGGCTGTTCCCCTCCGAGGTCGGCACGGCGGGGCGGGTCGCCGGGGCCTTGATGATCGCGGTCTTCGGGTTCTTGTTCGTCACGGTCTCGTCGCGGCTGACCGGGGAAATCGGCTCGTCGTCCAACCCGATCTCGGGGATGACGGTGGCCACCCTGCTGCTGACCTGCCTGATCTTCGTCCTGATGGGCTGGGTGGGCACCGAGTACCGGGTGGCGGCCGTCTCGATCGCCGGGATTGTCTGCGTGGCGGCGTCGAACGGCGGGACGACCTCGCAGGACCTCAAGACCGGCTACCTCGTCGGCTCGACCCCCAAGGCCCAGCAGATCGCCATCCTCGTCGGGGCGCTCTCCTCGGCGGTGGTGATCGGCTCGATCCTCCTGCTGCTCAACCAGGCCAGCACGGTCGTCACGAGCAAGGCCGAGTACCTCCCGACGATCAACGCCCCCGACGTCGCCGGCCTGACCCGGACCGAGGTCGGCCCCGACGGCAAGGCGTACAAGGTCTGGTGGGTGGTCGACGCCAGGCCGGGCGTCCAGGCGGGCAAGTACCTCGTCGACGACTCGGGCAAGGCGGCGTACCTGGTCGACCCGGCGATCAACGGCAAGGTCGCCGAGCGGGACGACGGCTCGAAGGTGACGAAGTACGACGCCCCCAAGGCCCGGCTGATGGCCCTGATCATCGACGGGATCATGGGCGGCAAGCTCCCCTGGGGTTTGGTGATCCTCGGAGTCCTGATCGCGGTCCTGATGCAACTCTCGCTGGTCCCCTCGCTGGCCTTCGCCGTCGGGGTCTACCTGCCCCTCTCCACCTCGATGCCGATCTTCGTCGGCGGGCTGGTCCGGCTGGCGGTCGACCGGATCAGGCGGGCCAACGCGGAGGACTCCGATTCGAGCCCGGCGGTCCTGCTCTCCAGCGGCTACATCGCCGGGGGCGCGATCGCCGGCATCCTGATCGCCCTGCTCGCCCTGGCCCCTTCGAAGGTCGTGGAGACCCTGGACCTCTCTTTGCGATTGACGAAGGATTGGAACGAGAGTTCCTGGCCCTCGCTCGGTGCCTTCGGATTGATGATCGGCGTCCTGCTGCTCTGCGGCCTCGGCGTCTTCTTCAAGGGCGACGCCCCCGAGGCCGTCGCCGAGGGGATCAAGGGCCGCGAGGAAGACCTCTGATCATTTCAGCGGATCAGATGACGGCGCGGGGCGAGGATGACCCTCTAGCCGGTTGGTTTGCGTTGTCCTGGATGCCTCAAGGTTCCGATCGGTAGGCATCGCAACCGGGAGGAGCTTTGCAAGGAGGTCGTTGCAATGGTCACCCGATCCGAAAGACGATTCCAAATCTCTGATGCGATGGTCCTGATCGTCGGCATGGCCGTGGGCTTGACCTTGATTCGTCATTTGTCGCCGAAGGAATATCTTAGAGGCTATTCTCCTGGTGGCATGGAGTTCGTTGGAGTTCCAATCGATCCTCTCCCCTTGAAATTCCAGGCCGACTGGGCATTGACCATGGTCTTAAAGCGATTCAGCTACATCTCGCCCCTGGTTGCGACCATGACCTTGACGGTCCTCGCCCTCCGATTTCGACGTCCCCGGCCCGGTCTCGTTCGACTGACGCGCCAACCCGGGACGGTCGCCGGGTTGG
>JAABUK010007106.1_pt1 | contig 16334 bp, 20 predicted proteins | sample 5559141 | NCBI WGS metagenome assembly JAABUK01 (sample SAMN10711869, study PRJNA513367) | rock metagenome | isolation source: Antarctica rocks | place: Antarctica: Victoria Land, Pudding Butte nord | collected 2016-01-03
CGTCCTGACCCCCGTCCTGACCCCCAGTCTGGCCCCGTTGCTTGCGCTGCAGGATCTGATCTGCTGGCAGAAACTGTGGCGGCCCTCGCTGCCATTGCCATTGTCTTCGAAAGCATTGATGCCAACTACTCCAACACTCTGGAGGCGCACGCCAGGGATCTGTATGTGTAAGCCTCAACCTTGTGCCAGCATGCATGACCGCATAACTGCATTAGGCTTGCCTATGCGTTTCTAAGCCTCACAATCATGTTCATGACTGCAAGGCTGCTGAGCATGTCAATGCGTTGTCAGCGCTGTAGTGAGGCACATGCAGGGTCTGCCTGGTCAGCTGTGCCAGATTAGCTTTTTGTGTGAAGTTGCATGATAGTGATTAAATGTAGTTACAAAGTCTTGCTAGATACTTTGCTGATAAACAGACCTGGCACACAACATGTGCATTAACATGCTGGCAAGCGAAATGTCATGCATGCTGTAGGTGTTATTGATCAGTGTTCAGGCACTTTGTCAAGAAGGACATACTTACTGTGTCAAGAAGGATGTACTTACTGTGTCAAGAAGGACGTACTCACTGTGTCAAGAAGGACGTACTTACTGTGTCAAGAAGGACATAAGCATGATGCAATCTTGTACTTGTGTGCTCTGTGTATGTGGGTGGGTGGGTGCTGTAAGTCAGTGAGCCAAGTTGAACTGCAGGTCTGACAGCACAATAGCAGCCTGGAGTGTGTGCACGTCTGCTGTCCATTGCCTTGATGTGGGTATGATGGCTGCAGGTTTGCAACGGCCTACGAAGGCAAGTACAGTGACAGCATCAGCGAGGCGTATGTGTACCCTAGTTCCAACTACCTGGATGACATTGCATGGGCGGCCGCCTGGATGTACCAGAGGACTGGCGAGCAGCAGTTCCTCACTGTAAGCCAGCATATCTCTTTGAAGCATGTGACTGTGTGTGTCTGTGTGTGTGTGTGTGTGTGCTGCATCTTGCATGGATTGATGCATGACTTGCACCCTGTCAGTGAGGGTGTGTGTGGAAATGTGTGTTGCATCATCGATGCATTGATGCATATTATGCGCCATGCGTCCTTGGTCTGATGAATTTCCCAAGGTTGTTGGTCAGCAACATTGCAAGCCAAGACTGACATGCACATGTATGCACAGGATGCTGAGGCGTACAACCAGCGCAACATCAACGAGGAAGGGGGTGGGGGCTACATTGCCTATGTGTGGGACTGTGCTTACTGGGGTACTCAAGTCAAGCTGGCTCAGTTCACAGGCAGTGCCACATACGCCTCTGAGGTACCTTACTCAACTCATCTCAGTAACGGCAGAGTTTACCTACTAACAGCCTGATGCTATTTGTGCTTTGCATATCTCTTGCAGGATGATCACCACTGCATGTAAGGCTGTCCGTTGTTCTCCAAACTGCTCAGTTCATTGCGCACCAAAGTGGAACAGCCCTGAACTTCTGGAGCCTCACAAACGTGTTTCACGTCTGTGGTAGGTATGTTGCAATTGCCCTACCGGACAGTTTTTTAGACTTTTGGACGTCTCCAAGTCCAGTGACTTCAACGTCAGGCTTGTCTAGCAAAGACTCTGTTGTGCTTTCTCCTCATAAGGTTCTGCAATGTCCTGTATTCAGTCCATCTCATGGTGAGCCCTTCACATGACTGTTGCACCAGGTGAACCTCTCTGTGCAGTGCATGCGTCACATCTTTGCAACACATCCTTGCCTGCCTAGGGCTGACAGAGTTGCCCCTACCTTGGGGCATGCTCCTCTTCCTCCTATGCTCAGACTCACCCTCTTCTTGTGCCCTGCTTTTTGTCATTTGGCTGACGCTCATCAACACAGCCCAATCTGTCTGCCCTTCATCTGATTTGGCAGCTCAGCATGTTGTCATACTTCATTCTGGTCATGCAGGTGTCCAGATTCCTGGAGGCCTGGTTGACCGGCACCAGCCCAGTCCAGTACACCCCAGCAGGCCTGGCATGGGTCAGCGAGTGGGGTACCCTACGTTACACTATGAATGCTGCCCTCATTGCTGAGATCTGGTCCCAAAACATTGCCGGTAAGTTACTGTGGCTCGTGCATAAGTTGCTCTAATACTCTGTCATCCAGCAACTATCATGTGTGCTCTGCATATATGCAGTGCGTATGCACAAGGGCATCAGTGTTGGTAAGGGCGTGACCACAGTGTGTGTGTGTGTGTGTGTGTGTGTGTGTGTGTGGTACTTGCTTGAGTGGGCAAGAAGATGAAGGGTCCTGATGACAGTTGCAGGCATTGTCTCGTCTCACTCTCAAGCTCCTTGCTGTGGTTTATTGCCAGCATGCTGCCAAGGCAAATTGAATATGTCGTTGATCATGATGGTTCACCACTCAACTTGCAATCCAGAGTAGTGTGCAGAATAATGTGCAATCCAGAATTATGTGCGTAACAGAATAATGTGCAATTCAGAATAATGTGCAGAACCCAGATGCAAAAGTCAGCTCCTGAGTGTTGGCTGCTGTCTTGACAAGGATCTGTTCTGCTGCTGCAGCAACTGACACTCTGAACTCCAACCGCTATGAATGCTGGGCACGCTCCCAGATGAAGTATACATTGGGGTCAGATGGGGTGGGGCACAGCTTTGTGGTGGGTTTTGGGGTGACCCCCCCTGTGCAGTGCCACCACAGGGCAGCCTCATGCCCTGATGAGCCGGCCACATGCACCTTTGACAACTACAACGCTGACACTGCCAACCCTCAAGTGCTGTATGGCGCAATGGTCGGAGGTGATGCTCTTGGCTCAGCAGCATCATAGTGATCATGCAGAGTGATGCATTCTGATATGTAATCTCTATGACACGTGTTTTCCCACGCAGCGCTACTTTATGTACATGATGTTATTGTTACATGGCAGTTGTAGCGCAGTGTCGGTTGCAATGCAGTGCAATGTGTTGCAAGTTTGAGGGATTGGTGAAGGCAGCTGACAGTAATGCGATCAGATGCACATCAATGGCAAAAGGAATATGCTGTGCCAGCCAGGTTTACTGACAGCTTGGTCTGCTTTGACATGATGCAGGTCCTGGGGTTGATGACTCATACGTTGATGTGCGGTCTGACTATGTGAAGAACGAGGTGGCTGTGGATTACAATGCTGGCTTTACAGGAGTGCTAGCAGCTCTGACAGGCGGCAACAACACATGGGCAGCCTGTGTAGCAGGCAGCTATGTCATTGCACGTGGCAATTTGGGCTAATAATAGATTGTCTGGTGCTCCAACTTGTGTATTTGTTCTCTTGTGCACTGATCATGCACAGCTCACGGATTTGTCAATAGCATAGGCTTCATATGACATGGCAAATCGCTGTTGCCAAATCCAGCTGCTGTTTTACCTGATGTGCTACCTAGCTAGTCGTTTGCCTAGTGTTTTTGCTTGCTGTAGAAGCTCATTTCGTGGGATCCCACTCAAGAACAACTGCTGCAGTTTGATGACCAGTCAACCTTCAGCACATGTTTGATTGTGCACTACCTGAAGAAAACGATCGCACATGCAATGTAAAGCTTTTCTGGACATCACTGCATGGTTGACAACATGGCTTCTTTCTCATTGAATGACGCTACAACTGCTACTGGGACGACGAATCAAAGCAGATTTGTGCCACAAGTCGATTCAAGTCAGAGCAAGAGATTATGTTTATGCAGCATGAATTTCTCAGCAAGATTACAAGAAGCTTTATTACAGTTCGAGACTTGAGGTCACCTCTTGAAGATACATGAACGCTTAAATTCGCTCCTGGAAAATGGTACAAGATTGTTTACTCTGAAACTGCAGGTTCTACAAAACAAGCAGTAATTTCAGTCTTGCAGATACATAAATGCAGCTCAGGCTACTGGGGCAGGGGCATGTGAATCTGCATGGCCATCCTGCCTGGTTTTACCAAAATTGCCTGAACGGCCACGCCCCTGTGACCTACCCCTGCCTCTACCCCTACCATGAAATCCGCCACGTTGGGAATGCTGTTTCAGCACCTTGTCACTTCCATCTTGGTACACTTGAGAACTGCTGCCATCAGAGATAGCACTGGCTGTAGCAGCAATTGGCTTGCTTGCATCAAACGTGCCGCCAAAATCGTCGGCCCCAAAGCTGCCAAAGCTGAAGTTCTGGCTGGCAGGCTGTTCTGGCTTATGATACATTGGGCCAGGATGTACATACTGTTCTGGCCTGTTCTGCCTGCCCCTACCATTCCTGTTGTTACCCCTGCTATTGGTATCACCCCTATTGCCTCTGCCACGCTGCTGATGCTGCTGCTGTTTGCTGGAGGAAGCATTGCTCATGCTTCTGGTGTGAGGCTGCCTGGGCACGGTGAGGACCTTGGGTACACTGTTTGAGGAGGAGCTGTCCAGAGGAGAAGGCGTGAGGGGGGATTGGGCCAAAGGGAAAACTGTTTCAGCGCCCCAACTGGATGCCACGTCACCTTCTGGGTTGTGCTGCTGCTGTGCTGCTGAGTATGCTTCAGTATCCTGCCTGTCATCGCTCTGACCCTGCTGTGAGTGGTCATAGCGGCGTCTGCCATCATTGCTATTGCCATCATTACGCCCCCTGCCACTCCCCCTGTTCTGACCCCTACCCCGGCCCCTGCCTCGATTTGGGCGCTTCTGTCTGCCGTCAGGAGCACTGCCACTGCCAGAGGCTGTGTCACCATCGCGCATGGCTTTGATTGCAGTAGCAGTCTCAGGTGAGCCCTCAGGCTGATGACTCAGCTTAGTCTGCTTATGGGGAATCTCCCACTGGCCAGCTTCACCTTGACTTGATTCTTCTTCAGCCCAGCCGTCAGGAACGGAAGCTGAGGTGGTAGTTGGGGCTTCCCTCTTGTGTTTGACAGGAACTGTCTCCCACTCAGATGAGTCTTCCTCAAGCAAGGGTTCAGGAGACATGTAGGGAGTCTCAAACGCTGCTGAGTCTGCTGCTGAGTCTGAGCAAGCTGACTGGAGGTCAGCAGCGTTTGTGTCTGAGCTGTGGTCACTGTCTGCTGCGCTGGTCAGCTTGAACTGGGCTTGAACAGCTGCAATGCGCCGCTGCCTGCCAACCAGAAAGTCGTGATCTCAGCTAACATTGCACTCATCGGGCATGAAGTGTACTCACAAGGCACTGAGTGCATGTTGCTGCAAGTATGTCATGGGCATGATGCTGCCCAGGAGTAAATAATGTCACAAACGGGTTGAAACAAGGCTATGGGTGCACACGTAATTGACGGCATTCATTGGGCATCAACCCAATATGTTGCTGCTGGTAACCATATTGATTAGACCTGCCATCAAAGGTCGAGCTCTCAGCAGCCTTTTGCAACAAGCCATGGGTACACAGATGCCACTCATGACTGCACTGAGATATCAAACACTCCCAAGTTGCAGCAAGCCATGGCTGCACAGATGGCATGCATGACTGAGGCATCAAATGCTCCTGAATTGTAGCAACACTGCCCAAATTGCAGCAACACAGGACAAATTGCGGCAACACAGGACAAAGGCTCACCATGTGTTGCTGGCGCAAGCATCTGCTGCAGCAGCTTCATCCAGCGGCTTGTGCCAGTCCACAGACCCAACATCTTCCAGAGTGACAGCATATCCACCGTTTTGCTTTGCCAGGAAGGGTGGCAGCCGAAATGAGTCATCAGGCATGGCGTCGATGACTAACACAGTGATGTCATCACGCAGGCCCTTGGATTTCAAAGCTGCTTGAACCTGTGCAGATGGCATGCCGTCAGCAGTCAAGCATGTGATATGTTGTGCGCGGAATGGATCCAAATTAGTTGACAGGATGTGAAGCTCCTGACTTCCACAACATTGTAACAGTAACATCAACGCCCTGTTTGGCTTAACAGACCCTCATTGCTATATTACGCAGATCTTGCTCTGCAGAGCGCTTTTTCGTATGATTGTTTTTGCATAGCAACAATGCTTTGCATTCACTTTGACTACCAACAGTACATTGGCTCTACTGCAGACCTGCCGCTGACACAGCACATGCATCATGTTCTGAGAGGGTGGATGAGGTACATACCAGCTCTCCAGCAGCCTTGCCGGCCTGCATGCCTCTGACATGATGAGCAGCGGTCTTTGGGTTCACGGCGTCCCAGAGCCCATCTGAAGCAATGATGAGCCTTGCACCTTTGCTGGGCAGTGCCACTCTCCTTACTTCTGGCTCTGGCAGTACCACATCTCCTGCCTGCACAGCATACATAGCAGCCAGAAGTCAAGCAATGCAGGCTGCCAATTCTGCCAGACCAGTCAACTTTCCCAGTCAGGACCCTGTGCATGCAGGTCACAGCACCCTGCATGGCTTGCCTGCGTGTCTTGGTGATGTCATGCTGCCCATGCCAATTTGAGCATAGCAGCACAGCTGCATGATGCTCATTCAAAATCATACATAGCCTTGATGGCTGTGAACGCAGGAAAGATAGTTGTGGTACAGGCTGGACGCCTGAGGGCGATTGCAAAGGCATGACAGGCTCAAAATGCATGAAGGTTGCAACTTCATGAATGCAATCCTTGTGGAGCCAGTGCTGACACACAGATCAAGGTGTGTCTGACATGCTGAATAACGTGATCTGTACAGACCATAGAGCATTTGGCTGTTGGCAGGCTGATGAACATTGCACTTGAACTTGAATAGGCTGCTTATGTAGCAAGCTGTATGTAAACACATGGCAGGGTTTGTTGACGCTGATAACAGCACTGCTGCAGGACTCACCATGTGGTCACCTATGGTTCTGGACATGGCCAGACCCCCCGGCCAGACCCTGTCAGGCCCCACAGGCTTGCCATCTACTGTGCTCTTACACACCTCAGATCCGGCAGCCTCACACCGCTTCCTTTCAGCCTTGTTATCATCAAGCCGGTGCGTGTCACTGACCTACAGGTCAGCACACAAGGCTTGTTGGCAGCAGTGGCAAACCAAAGGTGCACTGATTCTGGCTGACTAGCTACACATGGAGCAGGTCACCAGATTCAACTGTGATAGTCATTGTCAAGTCAGTGACTGATGACAGGTGCAACGCTCAGCATCTGCAGTCGGTACTGAGGGTGACTGAGAGGCTTGCAAGAAAGCCTGTGAAGAAGAGCAGGCAGGTGGGTGCATGCTGAGCAGCACAAGAATGACGCCTGCTGTTTGCTGATTGTCAGTGACCTGTGTCTCATGGCACATGCAAGCAAACATTTTTGATGTAGTCATTGTGCTCTCAAAGTCAATCAGACACAGAAGCTAGACCGCAGCCGAGCTGTAAAAGATGTGATTCAGACAGGTTGAGGATTGAGCAGCAAACAGGGCACCAACAGAAAGAAGAGGTGCAAAATATGGAGGCCTAAACTGAACTGACCTGAACAACTTCAGCTCCAGTGTCCAGGTAAGCTGTTGAGTCACCGACACTCGCAACCACAAGATCCCAGCCCACAATGACAGCAACAGTAGCAGTCGCACCAGAAACCTGCGTCATGAGGCAGCGCTGAGCATGTAGCCACAGCAGGGAGACACAGGAGCATGCAATGCAGCTTCAGAAACGCAGCATCAGATAACAAACAGAGAAGGCACAAATATCAACACTGCCATGAAGCCAATGACTTTCTGCGTGATACCGTGTGACAGCAGGTCAGAGGTTGCTACAGTAAGGCAAGACAGTAAGTGTTTGAAGATGTGATGAGCAACACCTGAGTGTTCTCGTGGAACTGCTCTTGGACCTTTCGGAAGGTGTTCACAAGAGCAGCTGGCAGTTGCTGTACCAAAGCATCCTGAGTGTGCCAAGCAAGCTTGTCTTCATCAGACAACTGGCTGTAGGCTTCAAGCTCTTCAGGCACTGCCTTTTCTGATGTGAGGGTTACGTCAGCTAGCTCTTCTTGGAGTGTTGGTAGCACATGCTTCGCAGCAAAGTTTGCAGCCTGCTTGCCACCGTGACCATCAAACACCCCAAAGACATCATAGCCAATGCTGACACCTGCATTCCAATTGACCTCTCAATCTGTTGACACATAGCACCACAGCAGGCTTTGAGTGCAAAGCGAGTTCATTGATGCAGCACCTTTGCTGTCTGACTTGGATCTCCACAAGAGCTTGGGTTGCTGAAGCCAGGCGTCCTCGCCTTTGTGAAGAAACTTGCCAAAGGCCTGTTTCGTGTATGGACCACGTATAGGGTTGTGTATAGTGCCAGACATGGCTGGGGTGCTGCAAGATAAGGTCCTGGTGTATGGACTCCGTGGTGAGAGCGTGTAAGATAAAAAAAGCTCAAGCGAGCTCTCAAGAGCTCGATAGCCTTGGAACCTGCAAAAGTAGCGTAAGCGCTATGGCCAGAACAGTCTGGAAGCTAGGCTGGGCACGAAGCACGCAAGCCGAGGCTGACAACGACAATGCAGTGTATGTGTCCACCAAGCACGTTTAATGCGCCATTTCTAACTTAATCAAACGAAGGCCAACAAAGCAGGGCTGACACACGCTGCTGCGCTTTCCGGAGAACACCATGATCGCAGGCCAAAAAACCGTTGCCGAAAAGCCAAGCATGCAGAATTGTCACACGTGATAACGGATGCATAACAAACAGCTGACATGGGACATGCATGGACGCGTGTGCACTTCTGAGTCTACTTGTTTGGATGGCATGCACGGGCAGGCATCGCAAGTGTACTTACAATAGCTGACCCCGTCCTCTTGCTCAGACAAGGCTATTGTAGCTGTTCTGAGAAGCGAATGCGTCACGAAGAGGTACAACGCGCAACTGGCGCGCCAGTGATCCTGTCTATTCTGATATATTAATTCTGCAGGGTGCGCTTCTCAACATATAAAGTGCATCAACCCTGAGTTGCGACTAGGGTTATGGGTAAATTTTGAACTGTTTTCTTAGTGGTATGAATCCGATGATCAGTTCCCGAAACTGCACTCTTCAGCAAAGCTCGGTAAACAGTCGGGATCAGTGTGTACATAGAGAGTGTCACTGCAAAATATATAGGCAAGTATGCATGAGTTTCATATGCATGTTCGTAGTGTTGCATTACAACAGTGGCTGGCTGAGTGCTGACACTTTGCAAGCTGTCGATCTGGGGCTGACTCCAGGTCAAACTGATAGAAGCGCTGCCGGCCACGAGCTCAGACACAAAGCATGTAGGTCCGTCGCAGGATGAAGCAGTGTTTATACCTATACCTAATTTTGTACTGTTTGCCTTCTGGGTAAGTTCCTTCAGGCCGATGCAACAATGCACATAACAGGCAGCTCAATTACAAATGTGCAAATCAGGGGAACTGAGGCAGTGCTGACTGTGAGACAAAGCCCAAAAAGGTTGGTCAGAACAGGCAGTAGGTCAATACAATACATCACATGGTGGCATTGCAGCAAAGAACAAGAGGGTGGCTGTGAAAGGAACATTCATTTCATGTCCCTGTGTACACACGAACACCATGCTGGCTTCAAGACTATGTGGTGCTTCATACACAGTAGGATTCATCACAGGTCATGAAATACCAAATACAAAATCTAGCAGAACAAAATGACAGATGCTAACAAGGACTGAACACATCTGGCTGTTGACTTGCAGCACATCAGCAGAATTGTAATTTGCCTGATTGGCTCCATGTGTATCAGAAGGGAGCCAAGGACGGGCTCTGAGCAGAAACTTTGTCCAAAAACTCACTCACCCACATACACGTTTGTACACGTGTGCACACGGACTAATACGAGACTGTCATGTTCCAACTCTGATGGCAAAGTGCATCTCCAAAGTCTTCACTGTTCAAACCAGCTGTCATTGGCCATTGTGGAATGCCGCCAAGGCGGCTGGAAGGAACCCAAAGTCTGGAAAGCAGCAACAGAATTCCTTTGCCTGTGCTGAGGCTTCTGATCAACCTGCATCAGGCATACACATGTGCATGTCAGTTTTCAGGCTACATACCTGATGCTGTGGGACGTGCAATGCAAATGAAAGCCAAGTGGATGTGCAGCACCTAGGGTGGCATGGTAAGGGCAGATGGCTGCCTGCTACACAGATGAGATGATCTCCTGCAGAGTGTGATTGCACAATGGGCCCAGTTAAGTGGTGGTACCCTGCAATGCATCAGGGTAGGGACACCACCTGTCGGTCATTCGTTCATGAGGAGCCTGAATGGTCAGTGCCTCTGTGCAGAACTGGCGTGTCGCATTGTTGGCTGCTACACTGTCTTGAGAGAACTCTGACCACATAGCCTGCAAGACAGCAAGCTGCATGAGTGGGCTGCGCATGCACTCACTTTGAGCCTTTCAATTTTGCAAGCTCTGGAAGATGGACATAGGAAATGCAGACTTCTCTGCACTTGCTTCAGCACCCCAGCTCCCAGTAGAGCTTGTTGCATGATGTGCATGACCCTCACTGCTGCACTGTATCACACATGTGTGCTATGCATAGTCATACTTTCAGCGCTTGCACTGTGATGCACAAAATGCAGTAGAGACTCTAGCTTTGATTTTACCTGCTCGACACTTGCGATCACCTGAATTGACAGTACAGCTATATGCTTTGACGAAGACACTGCATGAGAAAACTTACGTTTGGATCATCAAGCTCATCCGCTATGCGATCATAACGCTCTCTGCTAGAGCCCCAACCGGCGTAATGCGCCACAAAAGTGCCAGGCTCATACCGCAGCCTACGAAATGCCAATCAAGAGGATCAGAGTCATGAGACGCCGCAAGCAACAAAGGCTGCAGACCATTGCTTATGAAGGATACATGGCTGGTGCTGTCCTATGCAAAGCTGTTGGTGGCTTTTTACCTATGGTTGTTGAAGACCTCATAGGGGACAATGCCCGTATGCTGGCTGAAATGGAAGCTGTGCTCTTCAGCAAACTGATTGATGGCCCCTTGCTCTTGACCTTTCTGGCCTCCCTGCTGCCAGACCCGGTGCTCGTTATACAGGTGTTGTAAGAACCAGACTGACCACTTTGACCTTTTTATAAGCATGCTACCTGCAGCATGAGGGCGATACATCAAGAGAATTGTGCAGGTTCATTGAGGCTGGACAGCGTTGCTCAAATTGCGTGGGTTTCCTCTGTTGAATAGCTGCTGTCTGCAGCCATCATGTTTGCCCCAATATGGTCAGGCAGCAAGTGATGAAGGCGTCACAGAGTAGATGACGCACGCCGGCAAGGAGACTTGCGATTCAATACTACAAGACGCTAGTACCTGCATTGATGATTGAGTTGCCACCGTAGTCTTTGCTGAACAAAATGTCTTTGCTATTGCCGTGTTCCTGGAAAATGTCTCTGATCCCAAGGTTGTAGTTAACAATCACAGCATCTGCAAGCAAAAGGACGTCATGTCAGGAGCAATGTAACCAACTTTAGCTGCAGGAAGCATATGAGCTGCAGTCAGCTTTGGCATCATCTGCACATGATGTTGCTCTGGAACAGCTTGATTGTGAACTCACCTGAGTCTAACGCCAACACATACTGACTACAGTGCACTACCAACAAACTTGCTGCAATCTTATTCCACGAAGCTCCACGAGTAGGGTCAGGTCTGGAATTGAATTCACAGTACCTGCAGCAAGTGACCCTACTAGCTGCGGGCCTTTGCAGAGAGTCTCATGTCGTCACAACCCTTGGCAACGGTTCACAACAAACCTGTAACCGTGCCTCTCGGAGTAAGCCGCTCTATTGTTACGAAGTGCAGAGACTTGCCGCGGCTGGAGACCCTCATATATGCTGACAATCACTGCTTCTGTTGGCTCTGCAGTCAAGGCGGCAAAGCTCACGTCCGAACGAGACCATCTTGCAAGGTTCAAAAGGCTGCTCAACAACAAAAGAGGGTCGTCTGACGATTGCAATCAACTCGGCGTGGCTCACCGGAGGGACCATAGCACTGGTAGCCGCTCGCTGCGGAGTTGAGAAACTGTGTCCGGTTGGTTTGACCAGGACAAGTTTGCAGTGCCTGAACTTGAAAAGGGTGCGAAACTCCAAGGCAGGCGTATCTCAGCCAGATCATTGCCAAGCACAGCCAAGCTGCGACGAAGGCTGAACAGCCTAAGAGCCTCAAATGAACTTTTGACCCGTCTCCTCCAGCTGAACAGCAAAAGTGCATAGCTGGGAACAAGACCAGGCTTGACGAGCCGAGTTAGCCCGGCGAATCTCTGGGTTTGTGAAAGTTGCCAACGTCTGCCATGCACGCTGTAGCAATGAGAACGCTTTTCCGAGTCGCTTGCGCCAGCACGAGCCAGGGCAGGGACACCAAGACGATTTGTTTGACTGGAAGGCGAGGCAAATGCCGTCTGGCGTGCATCACGTGTCCTTGAATTTGAAGGGACCAACGGAGGCGCCCTCACGGAGCAGCCCAAACTTGCGAAGCGGTCAACGGAGCGGACCACACGTGTTGAAGGGTAGTCACAATTTGCGTGAGTCACATCCCCATGTGTCGAGTTGGTCACCGCCATTGGCTCAGCTGCCGTACAAGCCTGTCAACTACTGCAGCTAGCTCTTCTGCCAGAAGCTCCATCGATTGGGCAACATCTGCAGCTCACGTGCTGTTGCGCAACGTAACGCAACCTCGTCCTTCATGGATGCGCTTGTTTGGAGATCAGTGCCAGCGACTCTTGCAGCAGTCAGCGATCGCAAACAGCCAACAGGCCCCCCAGTGCACTTTGCTTCGTCAACCTGACCGGGAAGGGAATTGGGTTGTGTTCCAGATAGATCCTTCCTTTTTACAGCAAGTGCAGCTGCCCTGATCAATCCCGATTGTGTATTCTATTGTCAAAATAGCGTAAGCAGATGCGTAGACTTGTTTTGTTGACCTCCAGTACAGTGTGGTATCAACCTTGCTTTGCTATGCTTCTCAAAGGCATGATCAATGCGGGAGTGGCTGTGCAGCTGTATACAGTTACGTCGTAGTACCCAACTTCCTTTGTGCTTGCGCTCGTGGCCGGCCGTAAGGACTGTCAGCCTCGCCCTAACAGTCAGTAACAGACGCCATTATGATTGTCACAGCAGCTTCTCAGTCAGCGACTTTACTCTCCGTGACTGTAAATATAGCCTCCGAGATGCATTTCAATGCATTGCGCAGCCTAACACAACCTTGCTTGACTGCATACTGTATCAGAGTAGCATTTGTACCTGAGGCAGAGCAGCAGCGTCCATCTTTACCTTCCAAAGTGAATTATCCATTCAACTCTTGCTGTCACAGACAAGCCGCTGCACTTTCAAAAGAGGTATTGCTGTAGTTATGGGAGCTGGCAACATACCTAACGACAGCAACTGCTTGCAGAGGGATTGTCTGATGGTTGGCATCTGCTGCTGCGTGAAGGTCATGTCCTGTTGCCGCTGCAGTGCCTGAGCATAGCAGTACACAGACACTGCACAGTCTACAGAGCAACCTTGCCGAGGCAAACCTACAAGATCCCTGCAGGGACCAAAATGTCAGTTGAGGTCAACATGTCAACATTGTGGGTCAACACAAGCGTAACGTCTTGAAGTTGAACTCGCTTTACGTGTACACGTAAACAGGACTTTCCGTACTGCCCCCCATACTTCAAATGGCTCACTATCTTGCTTCAGCACTATGTCACATGCAAGATTTTCTATCCACTGCTCTTGGATAGGATAACGGCCAGGCGGCAGTGGGGACGCCTGCATAGACGGCCATACCGTTTGTGCCCCTGGCCAGGCCGCGCATATGATAATTGCGTTTGCCCCAGCGGCATGATCATGAGGTATGATGTGCTTATTGAGCTGAGTGCTACCGGCGGCTGGTTGGTTGCAACCGTACTCCCAGCAGCGGACATGGAGGGGCATTTAGCCGCAACAGCGTTCAAGCACAACGGCCACAACTGCTCTACCCCCTCGAGTACGACGGCAAGCCGGATTGGGAGGTTGTGCGATATGATGAAGGCTCAAGACAAGGCGTCGTGAGCTGGATGATGTCCGTGAAAGACAGGCTGACTATGGCTCACCACGGCGTTGACCTGCCGCTTGGTCAAGACCTAATGGTGTGTGACGGCATGCTCAAACGCTGCAACTGTACCGGCAGTGAGTGTGCTCAATCCAGTTGTTGGTCCAATACATAGTGTGATAAAGATTGTCCTTAAGATGCTTCAAGCTTAAGCTCAGGGCACGTGCACATTCCTTGAAGCTTAATGTAAAACAGACCAAGCAAATCAACTGTACCTTGCACACGTGACAGGTATAGCTGGAACAAGGCAACAAAGCCTCTGCTAAGCATCCTCTTTGTCCTTTTTCAGGTTCCCAGTCAGTGGTGGGTGCCAGACTGGGTGCATACAACAGACACAGGATCAGGCAAGAGCTTATCTGGTTTGATTCAGGCACAGCTCGATGCTGGTGCAGAGTTCCTATTCTTGCCCAAATACTTGCTGGTATTGTACCAGATGACCACGTAAGCCATGCATATGCGTGTCCAAATGAATTGGCCATGATGGTTGTGTTGCTAGCACGAAAGTAGTGTGTGCACTGATGCCAAATTTGATGTCTATTGGCAACCCGCAACATCTGAAGGACCATCCAGTCCAAAGTTCATCAGGCAAATATACATGTATGCCTGCATCATTCGAATTGTTGGGCAATCACCGTCCATGATCAAGCTTTGGCAGATCTTACAGCACCGCCTGATTGCATATTAGATCTGACAATTTACACAGCAAAAGAAGGTTGTGATAGCATGCACAGCTGCACAATTTTTTTCAATGAAGTAAGGTGTGTTTGTCTGCAGGCTGCCTGATGGGCCTGCCCTGGAGGATATACACATCACCACAGCCAGAACCTTTTGGCAGGCAAACCAGTTGCCAAGCAACACAGACTGCTTTGACCCTTGACTTTTCTAATTGCAGCATTCCATACAGCGACCTGACTCACTGACAAGCAGTATACTTTGCTGTTACCTCTACCTGATTGCAGCATTCTGTGCCAGAGCCGGACCAGTTGACATGCAACATAGACTGCTTTGATCTGCAGCACTCCATGCCAGAGATTGACCAACTGACATGCAGCATAGACTGCTTTGACCTGTAGCACTCCATGCCACAACCTGACCAATGGTTAACGCCTGTTGCTCACTAGTGTGTTATGCAGCAATGCTCCATATAAATGTGAAGTAATGCAGATCTGTAGTCAGCATTGCAGTGATGTTAGGTTATGTCCAATGGGCAGTGTAATGTCATGTTAGTCTGAGGGTATGCTTGTGCCCAATCTAGATGTCCTGCTTGAGTGCAAATGTTGTCCATGGCCTGAGTAAAGGTGCAAAAGCTGCACTGCTGGCTGTAGGTCGTCGAAGCAACTGTTGCAGCAGGAAAACTAGTATATAAGTCCACTGTGGACTCTGAAGAAGTAGTCATCGAGCACATACACAACATGGGCATCATTCTGCCAACTTTTCTCAGCATCATGCACGGGCAAGACAGCTGGAGAGGTCAACACGTCACAGAAAAGTATGGGGATCATACAGCCTGGGACGCAGACTATGTTTTTTGGCTGCTGGAGAGGTTCTTTGAGATCACGGGGGCCTTCAGTTTGCTTGACACGCAGGAAGAGCAGCAACGTAATGACAAGGTACAAGGCTGATTGTACACCTTTGCAGCATGCCTTTGAACCCTTTTGTACATTGTCTGACTCCGTTCACACACCAACAATCAACAATGAGAGTTCAAGGTGTAGTGTTACTACATCACATGCTCAAGCGCATGGAGCATCCATGTGACTCGCTCCAGTGATCATCATCTGTTGCGGCGTACAGCATGCACATACTCACAGTGACATGGGTGTCTCCTCAGACCCCCTGCTTTGCCTGCAGGTTGCTGTCTATCAGCTGATGAAGAAGCACTACCAAAGCCATGCCCAAACAGCATTCCCACCCATACCCTCTGTGCCGTTCATAGTGCCGGTGTCCCCGTTCACCCTTCAAGTCATGTGTTACACAGCTCGCTATGGGTCTGAAAGCAACGTGGCAGTGATGCCGGCAGATCTTCAAAGCACAGTGGCAGCGCTTGTGGAAGCCGCACAGCAGCTGGATCAAGATCCAGATGTCAGAGACCTTCAGACAGCTCAGCAAGATAGAACAGGCAAGGCTGAGCGCCGCTACTTACTAAAACGCAATGGGTCAAATTGTGCCAGACAGATCGTGAAGTTCACCCTGAATGGAGTTGCTCAAGACCATACCAATGCACAGAAAGTCAGTACAGGTGTCTGTCCAGCATCCAGTGGTAGCCCATTGGTACCCCCATCGCTGCAACAGCATGAGTCTCACAGCAGGTATGGTCTGCAGCCAAATGCTCCTGCATGGCAGATGTGAGAGTGTGAAGTCAGTTGGAGACCAAGCTTGCCTTAAGGTGTTGCAGACGTCATTCTT
>JAABUK010007107.1_pt1 | contig 16333 bp, 20 predicted proteins | sample 5559141 | NCBI WGS metagenome assembly JAABUK01 (sample SAMN10711869, study PRJNA513367) | rock metagenome | isolation source: Antarctica rocks | place: Antarctica: Victoria Land, Pudding Butte nord | collected 2016-01-03
TGGACACACAGGATGACATGCAGCAGCACTGCCCATATCTTTTGGCTTGCTGTCTTGGCATGTCTTGCTGAGCTCCAGCTATTGGAAAGACAGACCACCACTTGTCATATGCTAAGAAGATACTAAACTGCACATTTCTACATTCAACAAGTATCTTGGCACTGTTTTGCTCCTACACGGTGGATTTACACACTCCTCCTCTGAGCCCCAATCTTCTGAGCCAGATGCACCGCTGTAAATCTATCACATGTGCCAGCAAAATACACTATTGATTGACACACGTGGAAAACATCTCTGGGTGATGGAAACACACCTTGAGGTCAATGACAGCCTGCCGCTGTCGCCACCAAGCTACTGTATTGGAGGCATTCCGCACGGCATATGGGATTTCATCAGGCCCATTGTTCTGCAGCTCCTCCCTGATCTGAGCCTCTGTTAGGCCGCCTGCCCTTTGGGTACCCCAGGAGCCCCCCTTCCAGGCCCCTCCAGCCTGTAAGCCACATGGCCTTGCTGAGGCATGGCTGAGAGTACTGATTGCTTGTAGTTGTTGCAGTGTGTCAAGAAGATGAGCGCACTTTGTTGGCACAGCTGCTGTCTGGCATAAGTTGCTGCTTGCAGCAACGAACATTGGCCCAGAAGAACTTGGAAAGCATGCAGAGACTGTTTTGCCAACAGCAAGTGCCCAAATGTACCTTGATGCAGCGCCCTAGCAGATCAGCCCATTCCCATTTCTGTTCTATATCTCTTCTACAAACGCAGCAAAAACTAATATAGATTGTCTCTACTTCTCAACCATGTGCTTTTGTTTAATGCCTGGACTGTAGGGTAGCAACTGTGTCTCAAAGCATGAGAACTTCACATTCAGATACATACTCAGGACAAATACTTGAGCCAGGTTTGTACCAGAGTGCACCCAAATGCACAAGCCTGCAATGTCATGCATGCCTGCCTGTCAGTGACCTCAGAGGCATACCTGCCCAACTGAGCTGGCAAGTCTGTCGAGGGCTGCGCCAACCGGCCCCAGGATAGAGGTCCCAAACCATCTGTGCCTAAGGGCCCCAGATGCAGACAGCCTCTTGTTGGGCTGGTACTGCATCAAGCTGGTCAGCAAGTCCCAGCCACCGTTGTCGCTCAGTTTGAGCAGGTCAAAGCCCTCCTGGGAATCTCTGCTGATTCTGCGTTCCTGTGTGGCCCGCCAGGCCTCCAAGTCCCATTTCAAACCCTCCAGCTTGCGGTTGAAGGTGCACAGCTGGTTATCACTGCAGCAATGCACAAAGCTTTACTTCCATTTCAAAAGCATTTATCAAAAGCAGGGAGGGGCTGATGGTGAGGAATGGGGAGTGTCAGATCTGTTCACCAGGAAAAACTTGGAAAACTGCCTGATTTGTCAAAAGATGGAAATGACATGCTCACATGATGGCAGTCACGACCACAGTGAGGATGAGCAGCTTGTCTAGAACGCTCTTGTTCTAGATGGTTCCCTTACAACGTCTCCGTGACAGCAGAAACGCCTGATTTTGGTCCCCATGCATTTCTTAGCTTGAAACTCAGTGTCAAAACGGGCTGGTCAAACACAAGGTGACGCTTTTGCATCACAACAAGCTCAGTTCATGCCCAAGCAATGACACATCCTGGCAGCAGATGACACAGCAGACATGCACAAACTGCAACCTGTACCCACACTGCTCCAGGCTCAAGCAAGCAAAGACAGCCCTCCTGCAATTGTGTTTGCTGTCATTCAGAAAATGGAAGAAAGAAGAAACAATCAGGCTTATTTGGAAATGAAAAAGGAAATGATCAGGCCTACCTGCGTAGGTTGGGGAAGACCATCTGGAGGAAGAGGACGCCTACGCTGTACATGTCAAACTTGTCTGGGTTGTTGAGACGCCACAAGATGGGTGACAGGAAGGCCGCCACTGGCAAGGGGGGCGCCCGGGGGGTCTGCATGCAGCTAATAGTTGTAACAATAATGTCTGGGCTTTCCTGCTCATAAAAAGCTAGGTATGTGCATGCAGCTGATGACCTCATGCATTGTCATGGCTGCAGACCACTGACAACATTGAGCACTTTTCAATGCTGTGAATGTTACAGACCACGACATCATGCTGTGCATGTTAAAACCACAATGTCATCCTCATAACATCTGCACGTATTGGCAAAAACCACTCCTGATTGAGCAGAAGAGTATGGCATTTACGCGTACTGGCAGGGAACAATTGAGCATGTATACGTGCATCATTGAAAAGAGCAAATCATGACCTGTGGGTTCAGCATGATTTATGTGCAAACCCAACAATGGCCAGGAGCAGGATGTTTGTAGACATGTTCATGCAAACATCTGCACCATGTGCTTCTGACACATGCTCACAAGCAATGTCATTGGTAGCAGCTGCTGTGCCATACTGCTTATTGAACAGCAATGGCCCTATCAGCTAACAGCACAAATGAAACCACCATACATAGTTCAGTACTTTCAGCAAGCTTGTGTACTCTCAGCAGATTTGAGTACTCTCAGCAAACTTGAATACCTTCAGCATCACTGGAGCAGTCTCAGCAAAGTTGAGTAGAGTCTGACCTGAGTGCTCATGATGTATTGCTGGGGAGGTGCATAGCGAGGATCCAGCAGGAACTCATTAGGCACATAGTTGATGCCCACTCTCAGGTCGGCAGCAGCTCCCATGTCGATCAGCTTCACCTTGTTGTCTGTCTCGCTGATGATCACGTTCTGGGGCTTCACGTCACGGTGGACAATGCCTGTCCTGTGGGACGCCTTCAATGCTTCCAGAAGCTGAACAGCAACACATCACACTTATTTCCTTGACATGTGCTGACTCCTTCTCTGCCAAGGTGCTTGATGAGGCTGGAGTGTTTGATGACATCAGAGGAAATTCTGACCTTTCTTGAGATTCCAGGCAAGATCAAAGCAGTTATCAAGCCTGCATGGATTTGGGTCACCGGTGGAACATTTGGAACGATCTGCTTTCCAATTCATGCAGGGACAGCTTGGAGTGTGTCTCGAGGCATGAAGGCTGTGAGGATTGCACATGTTGAAAATTTATTCAGGATGATTGCAACATAAGCAGTCGACATAAGACTTAAGCCGTGAAGAGTGATATGCCTGAAGCCAAATGCGCAGGGCAGCAGTGTTCAGACAGATTCGGCAGGCCTCATCCCTATATACAGACGACAAGCTGCTGTGGTAATAGCTGTTGCAAGCTGAGAGCATGAATGAGGATGCAGCCTGTCAATCAGATGTTGCCCATCTTGACACAGACTCAAGCACCAAGCTCTGGAGAAAATGTTCATGTTGGGAAAAATATTTGCAGAATTGTAACAAAAAGGTTCCAAGTGTGATTTAAAAGAAGGCTTTGAAGACAGAAGACCTGACAGAAAGCCCACCTGCTGCATCACAAGAGATACAGTGACAGCTTTCCTCTGTGGGCCTTTGGGGGAACGAGAAGATGCCAACTGTGGTTCATAAGAAGGCTTTGAAGAACAAAGACCAGACAGAAAGCCCACCTGCTGCATGACAAGCGTAATAGTGACAGCTTTCCTCTGTGGGCCCTTAGGCATGTCCAGCTCCCGCCCAAGCAGGGGCTGCTCCAAATTGTACGGGAAATCCTTCTTCTGCATGAGGTCAAACAGGGTGTAGTCCCCCTCGTACTGCCAGATCAGCCACAGAGGCTCTGGGCCCTTGTTCTTGGAGGCAGTCTCTTCAGCCTCAAATGCAGTGATGAACTCAGCGAAGCAGCCTGGGGCGGCGCGCATCAGACGCTCGTTCATCCAGACTTCGGCCTCACCAAACTCCTTGGCCTGCAGGTGATGACACTGTTAGGGACTGTGCATTTCATCATTTTGTTGGGGACTGTGCATTTCATCATTTTGTTGGGGACTGTGCACTTCATCATTTTGTTGGGGGACTGTGCGTTTCAACATTTTGTTGGGGTAATGATGGGGTTGGCAAAGCAGTTTTCTGCATTTTGTCTCGAGCACCATCTCACCTTGGCCTATGCGACACCAGCTTCATTAGCCTGCAGTGAGATGCTGTACAAGCCAGTTTTGCAACCAACCTGTCCTGCATGCTGCAATGCAAAGCCATGTTCATGTTACCGAAAGCGCAAACACTTGGCACACTTCACTGGTAATGCTGATCATGCGCCCAAGTGTTCAACTGTTAGCTAGACTTGGGTAGTGCATCATGCAGATTACAAGTCTAGCCAACATCTTGAACACTCGAGCGCATGATCAGCATTCCCAGTGAAGTCTGCCAAGTGCAGTAAATCACAGAATTGATATGCGCCCGAATTGCAAGACACATTTCTGGATCAATGCCATGTCATAGGCCAACAAGACATAAGTCGATTTGCAGTCACAGAGTTGCTGGCTTTCTGTGTGGGTTTACAAGACTAGCTACATGTACGGTACATGTGGGTTACAAGGAACGCTGGGCCCATATGAGTATAGTAAGTGTCATGCTGTAGAGACCACCTGTAGCATGAACTGTCAGATGTAATTGGTGCAGTGCAGTTGTCGGCCAAACACACAATCTCAGAGGATCGCGGGAATTCTGAGGGGAGACGCGAAGGGGAATGAAAGAGCGGCTTGCCTTCTTGATGATGACCGGTCTGCCACCGGGAGTCTTGCCATCATCACACTCTGCCCTATAGACTGTGCCAAAGCCCCCAGTTGCAATCTTCTTGGTGATCTTGAAGTCATCCTGCAATTGGACACAGTGGGCGCTGATGTATGTGCATTTGACAGTATACTCTGGAGCAGTGAATATGGCATTGTACGGATTTTCTGAAGCTGAGGTTCTGATGTGCCTGCACTGGTCAAATGCAGCTGCCGAAGTGTTGCTGACAGGATGTACAGTAAAGCTCTGATGAAGGACTGCAGCAGCATTGTGCAACAGCATTGTAGAAGACAGCAAGGCAGTCCAGGCAGCAGGGACATGAGGTTGCTGTTCATGACACAAGGGACAACATACCTTGACATACACTGCATCGCTGCGAAGATTTTGAAGCTTTGCTATAATGTAATAATCTATTGCCCCAGCTAACACACCTGATCAGAGTCATGAAAACTTTAGCTGCATGTCAAGCTTGAAACTTGGATGCAATGAAACCTCAGAAACAGCTTTTGACTTGTGTACCTGGAGTGGCTGTCAAGTAAGCTAGGGCTAGGGCAACGAGACCAACACCTTCGGGGTTGATGCCTTTCTGTTCCATCCGCAGGACAGGATCCAACGTACTGAATGTGAAACCAACAAGGCAGGATCAATAGACAGTCTTTGAGTCCGGAAGCTGACAGTAAGGACGGTGACCTCAACAGGGCTACACAGTCGGGTGTCGTCCACTCGCTTACCTCTTGTGTATCATGTCGCCGCAGTTCATCGCCGAACAAGGTAAAGTCACGCGCTCATATGCAAAGGCGACATGGTCCAGCAGCTGAGGCAGCAAGTCGTGAAGCTGATCCGGTGATAATGCTGCAAAAGTGCGAAGAACGGCACGTCTTCGCCCCTGTCCCCGACATAAGCGTCTGGAAGTGTTCAACACAGACTGTGCTTGTCTTCTCGACAACCTCTCGGGATGGGCGATATAGCTGCAACTGCAAACTGCAGAGCTCGACTGCATGCTGTGACGTCACTTTCTCTTGATAAAGTCCAGTATCAACAAACTCTCAGGCCCTCAGTACCGTCATATGCTGCAGTATCAATATGCTTGCTGCTGTCAGAAGACCCAGGTTTGCGGAAATGGTGGATAAAGCACAGACGCAGGACATAGGCCTTTTTGTGAATGCTGAGATTTTGTTAATGCATTGTCCTTCTTCTTCAGTCCATCTGAGGTGAAGAAGACGAACGAACATAATCAAACAGTCAATCAATCAATCTCCGTCGACCAATCCGCCAATCAATCAGTGAAGTGATCCATCAATTAAAAGTCAGTCATTGCATACACACATACGTACCTTGTGTGTGCGAAGCATGCAGAACGCTTGGTCCACGTTCACTTGAGGCCCGCAACCAGGCATGTCCCGACCAAATTGCGTAGCCTGGGCTTGCCACACTTGCTCACTGCCTGCCTTGTATCGATTTACCGCGTGCTGCAGCACTCGTTTGCACAGCGTTCGCATACCCCATTTTTGAACCGTGTTGACAATCGCAGCTTTGACTGCACTGCAGTGCGCTTGTGAGCGACGTGACTGGCGCAGAAGAAGTCTCGAGTATTGTATCGGTCCAGCTTTACATGCTGAAGCTGCACGGACTGAGCTTGCTTCTGCAGCTTGCGCTGACCGCGCCAGCACTTGCAAGTTTGACATCGGTCAACGAAAGTAGTGCCGAGCAGCTGCGGATAGCTTTCGCGCCGCACCCTTTCTTGTCACATTGGGCTGTCTCCGCGCCCATCGCACACGAGCTGCTGCAGCGCGGCCACAAAGCGCTGGTGAGTCATACCTTACCTATTGGTTTCGGAGCAAGTCCTTGCATACTGTTGTAAGATTTGCGAAGCGTAAACATCATGCTCGAGCATTCTTTGTTCACGGCGTGTCAGCAACACTTTACGCAGCTGTGGCATGAGCTGCTCTTTTTGCTGTGGTAGGAGAATGCCTATGGCGCCCCACGTGCCACCCAACTGTGCAGTTGACTGAGCATTTGCACAAGCGTTTGCACCAAGCAATCTCTTTTGGTTTTGCTGCAGTTTGTTGCGTCCACAGAAGACTGGCGTAGCTTGAGAGCAACAGGGCTCGCACACCACCCCAATGTGAGTGTTGCCACATATCAGGCGCCTTACTCAGAGTCGCGCCTTAGAGAAACCATAAATGGGTATAGAGGCAGCCCTTTACATGCTGTTCTGGAGACCTTTTTCAACATCAGGGACTTCAGCGATGCAATGCTGACAGACAGAAGGTTGTTCTGTCAAGTCCAGGTTGGCTTTCACTCAGCCAAGTTGCATCAAAACTTGGCTCATGTGACTTCCATATTTGGAGTATTCACAGCATGCAATCTGCAGAGGTTTACTTGTGCAGCACTAGGCACCACTTAGTGCTGTTGCAAATACTGTTCTTGAGTCATGCTGAGTTCTGGAGCATCAAACATTCAGCAGTTGTCACACAGAGACTCTGACATGTGGAAAGCCAAATCGTGCAGCAGTGCTCACGAGCAGAGGCAAAAACTGCATCAGTACTTGCATGTAGTGGCATCAGTACTTGCATGTAGTGGCATGCTTCCACTCTCAGCATCCATGATGAAGAAAATGGTGAGTCATGCTCAGTGATACTATTGATGCAGGCTTTTGATGCTGACCTGTTGGTGGCAGATCCCGGCAACCTAGGGGGGTGGGCGCTAGCTGATGCCCTCGACATACATAAGGCCATTGTGCAAGTCCCAGGCTTCACACCACCGCTGGTGAGGCATGTGCATACTTTACATCATCATCATCAGTAGGCCTTCCGGACTCTCCATACAGCTACAGTTTGCTGGGGATGCGCAGCAGAGTTACAAGCTTGCATGCATTTCAGATTGAAAAGAAGACTCTGAAATGACCTCCTGTGCCAGTTGCTACAGCTGAAATGCATGTTGCAAACTTGTGTACTTACAAAACAAAGTGACAATTTCCAACACTTTTCTGATGACGATTTTGGTTGTCTACGTTACCGTTTTGTCTGTTTTTGTTTGCTGATGAAAAACTGCAATTTAGTCAAATGGGCTAGCTGGCCCCCAATGACTGTAAAATTCCTGACTGACTGACTGATTCAGTGTCTCTGGTCAAAATCAAACTGCTAGGGCGCTTTTGTTTACTGGATGTGTCAGTGCAAGACGCCTATGGCCTATGCTGGTGATCCAGACCACATGTGTATCTGTCTATTTATACACACTTACACTTTACTTCTACACATGACTTCTACACACTACTTCTAAATGTGTATCGTGTGTACAGGATGCCGATCTGTATGGTCACGGGGGACACTCTCCTGCCTTTGTGCCCACCTTTGGATCTGTACTACCCACCAAAATGGTGAGACAATGGCAAACAAAGGCACCATCACAACACAACATCTACTGATGCACACACCGAATTTTGACCTCAAATGCATGTTTGTTGCTGCAATCTGGCTTTCTTGGGAAGATGACCTTAATTGCTTTGCAGTCACTACATGAAGAGTGTGCTGGCTCCATAAGTTGATTGCGGGCAAAAAAAACAGCATGACCATACATATGCACTTGCAATAGATTGTGCTGCAAAAACCTTTCATCTTGCCTGCATTGGTTGAGAGCCGTCACAGTTGGCATACTTATTCAATGACAATGACTGCTGCAGAGCCTAGCACAGCGTTGCCAAAATGTGGGGACGTGGGCTTTAGTCATGACTATCTGGAGAGGCTTCATCAACTGGTTTGCATCATATCACATATGGTGAGCATCCTATCTGAAGGGTATGGGGGTTTGACTTCTCTAACCCCCCTGATCAGGTCATGACCTGTGTTTCAGACATGCTTGACAACAAGCTGCTCAAGCCTGAAGTTTGCATGCCTGTCACCAAATCTGCACCTGATCATACCTTGTAATACAGTTCTACACTTGTCTGCAAAGTACATGTGCATAGACAACTGGCAGCTCAGTACATTGCGCGCAGGTGGAAACACAACATAGCGCCTCACTCGTACCGGGAATCTGGCCGTCGGTCTTGCTTGGTCTTAGTCAACAGCCACTTTGCCTTGGCCCCTCCCAGACCCCTGGGGCCCAAGGTGCATGTGGTTGGGCCCCTGACTGCAAAGGCCCCTGAGCCCTTACCAGCAGACTTGGAAGCCTTTATGCAGTCTGCTGGGCAGTTTGGGGTGGTGTATGCATCCCTGGGATACACTGCCATTCCAGGTAGGAATTGGTTGTGTTGATAACCTGGCAATACAGCAAATCGTACCTGAGTCATTTGTTTGCATGCCATTTGCTTGGTGGCGAGCTGCACCCTATTGTAGCAAGGCTGATGCTGTCTCATGCCATTGTAATCATGCATTTTAGGACGCATTCTGTGTGGAAATTCTGCTGATTACACGTGCTTTAGTGCATCAGCAATGCCTTGTAGAGTCCTCAAATGCCAATTGCCATTTGTGAGGCAAGTCCCAAATTGGCCCAATTTGTGAAATTTCGACCTTTTTTGCCTGAGTTCCGATTTTTCCAGACTGACTTGTGCCCCTTTTATCTGCAGAGAGACATGAACTGCAAGCAGTGGCAGATGCTTTGGCAGCTGTTGCTCCTGTGTCTGTGCTGTGGAAGCTCACAGCAGCAGACCAGCAGCTTCTCGGTGTCGGCAATATCACATTGTCTCACAATATCCGTCTGATTGAGTGGGCACCTCAGAACGATGTTCTGGGACATCCTGCCACCAGGGCCTTTTTGACACAAGCTGGTACAAACAGCTTCAACGAGGTGAGCTGCTGTACATGTCTTACTGCAGAACAGGGCTTCAAAATGGCTGCTTGAACTCTATGAATTCATCACCAGTTGAGCTTGCTCAAGGTTGACTGTCACTATCTTGATGTATATGTCAGCATGCACACACAAGCCACAAGCGTCTGCCATGCATACATCAATCATGTGTTTCTGTGAGGTCCAGCAAGCTGCTACAAACCTGGACAGGCAGTGAAACGTGCAACCAGTACAGTGTGAGCTACTATCAAGGTGCTGCCATGAACATGTGACAAGACAAAGCAGACGTATGATGCAGGCTGCCTATCATGGGGTCCCCATTGTAGGTCTGCCCCTGTTTGCTGAGCAGCCAGACAACATGGCCAGGGCTACAGAGCAGGGTTTCGGTCTGTCTGTGAGTGTGGATGATGCTCTGGGCTTGACTCAGAACCTGCGCAGGGCTCTGCTGCAGATTCTGCAGAACCCTAGCTTTGCTGACAATGCCAGTAGGGTTTCCAGGCGCATAAGAGCTACACACTGGAGCCCTGCAAGCCAAGCAGCAAGTGAGTCATGACTTCATGCAATTTGCTTGATCACGTCTCGAAAAATTCACTATTGTCCTTTCAAGGGTCAGACACTGTTACTGCATGCAACATGCTGTTACAAGGAGATGGGCTGCTGCAAAGCTGACAGCGCAATACCTATGTGCTGAATGTGTAATGGCAAACGCACGTTCAGTGTCGCTCCGAGTGCTTGCACAAGCACTGCCAGGGACTGATTCAACAGCTGCAACAACATGAAACCAACTTGTAGCCTGGCATTCCTGGTAGCACACTTTAGATGAACTGCTGCTGTGACAAGGATGGCAATGTGTCATGGTAGATGCATTTGCACAGACGCACAGACAATGCAGAAAACAGGTACAACTTATGAATACAGTGTGTTTCTTTGCAGGCTTGATTGAGCATGCAGCTTGGACGCAAGGAGATGCGTATCTAGACACTCCGCTGAAGAACATGCCCTGGTACCAACAGATACTGCTGGATGTGTTAGCTGTCTGCTCTGCAGTTACAGCAGTGTTGGCTGTGGTGTTACTCTGGATGTATCGCTGGTGCTCCAGACATTTTGGCAAGCATGTCAAGGTCGCATGAGATATTGCTTGTGGTGCATATGTGCATCATGCATACACGCACCACGAGCATTCTTTGCAAATCACAGCAGATGTTATCATGCAGACTGCATGACGACGTTGATTCTTTTGACAGCTATAAAGTCGCATCAGTGACACAGTTGATATACATTCTTTTTACACAACATCTGTTTGTGATTTGGGCACTGAAGTAGACTGTATTGCACACGTGTACAGAACATCTTGAGGAGTCATGACAGTCACGTGATAGGTATCTTGTTTTGGAGTTCTTAGGAGAGTTGCAGATTCTGCTTCTGCAGTGTGGGCTACATGATATACTGTAAAAGCATATGTGCTTCAGCAGCTGACCCATTAGTAAGTTGTGTTACAATGGACTCATTTGGGTAAGGCTGTAGCTGTACCCTGTACAACACAGATGTGGTTTTCTTGTGCTCATGCATGCCTGCAAAACTTAAACGTAGCTGTCTTCATGGACCAGCAGTCAGTGGTTGTCACATTCAGTGCGTGCTGATTATGTCACTTGGTTTGGAAGGACACCAGCACAGGCTGGGGCTAAAGATGCCCCTGGGCCCAACCCACCCACTTCCCCATACGCTTGGGGCTAGCTTTGCTGTGTCAGGCTGAGTGCAACCACGGAACAGCAGGCTATGTGGTGTATCACCACATCGATAGTTTTTGCATAATTGCGTCGAATTAACCCAAGTTTAGCCACATTGCAAGCTTTTTAAGAACTGTGTGCTGCCCAATTCACTGTCTCAAGCTTTGCAAAGGATAACACTCCTGGCTATGAGCTGTTGACCGCATTTGGAGAATCACTTTCATGACTGTATACATATATATATATCCTTGGCCATTCACAGCAACTATGCTTCTTTGATACAGTCTTGTTCAAATCAGGCGGCCAGCATGCTGCACAGATAATCTTTGCTTTAGAGACCCCCCTCATGCATTGACATGAAGGCATACCTGCTCAAGCTACAACCTACACTACTGGATCAGCTGACTGAAAGTTTCATGGCATGGCAATGGATTCATCTGGGGAAGGTGGAAAATTGGAGAATCTGGGGACCGTCTAGGGCACTCCGACACCGGCCCCTTCATGCAGAGCTCGAGGGCTTTGTAATACCATTAGGGTTTGCCAATGCACTGTCGGCAGCGCTTGTGCACACGGCTTTTCTTCCCGCACAAGGGAATCGCGTCAGTCATCATCTAGCCAAAGCGATGCCTGCTCAGCCATTTTTCCAAGTGCCCACAGTCGAGGACAACGAAGACGGTTGGGGTCCAACAACAGTTCCTCAGCAGTTAGAGGGTATCCCTTACGCACCGTTCTCGAAAGGAGAGAAAGTTAGCAAGATCTCAGACTTCACCGGCTCTGGTTTCAACCGATTCGGAGGTCATATGGCCGATCATTCACTTCTATGCTGCGTCCTGAGTGCCCGGTTGATCAGCTTACAAATTAATCGGACATACAGGTCGCGGCAGAGACCAAGGTCAAGGCGTGGCTGTGTTCAACTTCTTTCACAACGAAGAAGTAAACTTCCCGCACCTCACTCTGTCAGTTCCGCACGCTTCAGGACAACAGCAGAGCTTTGCTCTGATGCATTAACTTTGTTGTCGCAGGAGGACTCTTTTCACCTTGTAGACAACAAGCCAGCTGCAAAGAACAAGGGACAGCGCCGCTTCAACCCTCAGAGGTTTGCACACAGGAACACACAGTTCAGCAGAGGCCAGCCTGAACAGCCACACCAAGCCAGGCAGAAACAGCAAAAGCAGCGGCAGTTCCAGAACTTCCATAGAGACAACCAGCGGGTATGACAGCATGTCATGTGTCTGGCCCATTCAGTGTTTGGCCATGACAGGTCCTGCATGTTGGCAACTCTGGATACATACCTTTTCATTGTGATTCCTCATTGGTGCATGCAGTAGACTACAAGATAGTCTCGTTGTACACCTTGTATGTGCAGCACAACCTGAGTCCTGATGTTGCTGAATACCAACTGTGCCCCTGCAGCTGCACAACCTGAATCCTGATGTTGCTGAATATCAACTGTGCACCTGCAGCAAGTCACATACAGCAGCTCTGTTGACATCAGACCAGAATGGCCAGTTGTGGAATCCATTCCCTTCACGTCATTGGCAAAGCTCAACTTCACTGTGGGCAAGCCTGAAGACATTGCCTTCTGTGGTGCGCTGGAGTACTATGACAAGGTGTATGACCGTGTCACTCCCAAGGTTGACAGACCCCTGAAGCGCACCAACAAGGTCTTCAAGAGTGTGACAACCTCAGATGACCCTGTCATCAGGTGCGCCCGTGTCATCATTCATCTAAGATACCTTCCCAATGCAGAAGCATGTTTTGATTCCCAGGCACTGTATGGATCAGACACTCAAAAATGTCCAGAAGCCATTTATTTACAAAAAGTGGAAGTTCTGTATCAGCAGTTGATCACATTTGTGATCACTCACTGCCAGATTGTGTCCAGCTATAGCAGTGCACAAACGACATGTTCAGCTCCCCACAGCAGCATTGAGACACATGGTTTGTGTGCCTCATATAAGCTGACTAAATGTAGCTCATTCAGCAATACTGTACCTGTTGTCAAGAGCTGATCCAGGTTCTGGTCTCCTTCAGATTACACAGGTCAGGAATGCGTGACTGTGCAAATAGCTGCAGAAATTGCTTTCCGGCACACAGCAGTGTTCAATGACATTAACGCCAGCATACACATCGTTTTGTGAGCATGTTACAGCTCAGACTTGAGTAAAATTGCTGATGCTTTGAGTCGACTGGGCATGTAGGAAACTAGCAAGCGAGGACAAGGCACAGGTTTTCATGACAGACACGCTGTTGAATGAGCATGTTACAGCTCAGACTCAAGGAACATTGCTGATGCTTTTCTTTTTATCTGGCACACAGCAAACTAGCAAGCGAGGACAAGGCACAATTCTTCATGACAGACGTTTGGCAGTCAGCCTTGTGGACATGTTGCAGCTCAGACTTGCTGATGCTGCAACTGTTTGTGCAGGAATCTAGCAAGCGAGGACAAGGCTCAGGTCTTCTTGACAGACGCCCTATCGTTGTCACAGCTCAGACTTGAGGAAAGTTGCTGATGCTTTTGTGTTGACTGGGCATGCAGGAAACTAGCAAGCGAGGGGACAAAACGCAAGTTGCAATGACAAATGTCTCATAAGGCAGCCCTGTGAACATGTTGCAGCTCAGACTCAAGAAAGTATGCTGATGCGGTTCTGTTGACCAGCCTTGTGGACATGTTGCAGCTCAGACTTGCTGATGCTTCATCTGTTTGCTTGTGCAGGAAACAAGCAAGCGAGGACAAGGCACAGGTGTTCATGGCAGACGTCCTGTTGTCCAGCCTAGTGAACGTGTTGCAACTCAGAGTTGAAAACTCTGCTCATGTAGGAAACTAGCAAGTGAGGACAAGGCGCAGGTTTTCATGACAGATGTCTTGTTGACCAGCCTTGTGAACATGTTGCAACTCAGACTTACTGATGCTTCCACTGCTCATGCAGGAAACTAGCAAGCGAGGACAAGGCACAGGTCTTCATGACAGACGTTCTGTTGACTAGCCTCATGTGCGCGCCTCGCTCTGTCTACTCCTGGGACATCGTCGTCACCAGAGCAGGCGACAAGCTCTTCTTTGACAAGAGGGATGGCAGCAACCTGGACTACCTGACAGTTGCTGAAACAGCACCTGAGTCTGTCCTGGAAGAGAAGGACAACATCAATGGTGTGCAGCAGCTGTCACAGGAAGCTACCGGTGTGAATCAAGCTTTCTCTCAGCAGGTATGGGACTGTGTTTTGAAGGCTGTTCCAGGCTGACTGTCTGACTCTCGAGCTTCTCCTGGGGCATGTTAGGCGTGTCTGACTTGCCTCCTAGCTTGGAGCCTGCCATTGTCAATTAGGTGAATCAGGTAAATCAGGCCCAGGCAAGGAGGCTTCAAGTGCATGGCCTGATATAGATGATTTTTTGATGTGTGGTGTTGCATTCGTTTGAAGCCTGCTGTCTATCTCATACATGTGCTGCACGCTTAAAACATTGAGATTGCCACATTCGAAGGTCTGCTTGTTTTGGCATGTGGTGATGTGCCAATGTGAAGTGCAACGCTACACTGCACTGTTTGATCCTGTAGCTGGTCTGCAAATGATGCTCAAGTCTTTTGAGTGATGGAGCCTTCACGTCCTGCCAGCAGCTGTTGTACCCAGGCTGTTGGTCGGACATTGGTAGACAAGATTGTCCACTCGTATTGGACCTAAGTTGTATCTGCCTTATCTGCTTAAGATATGTGTGTTGTACATCAGGTGCTTGTCAGCAACGGTGAGAAGTACGAGTGTGGCAGCAAGAACCCCTTTGCGGAAGGCAATGAGAACTTGGCGTCTACAGCATACAGGTGGGCTTCTGCACTCAAAAGCACTAGAGGGCTGAAATGGGTTTGAAATTGAACCCTCTATATCAGGAGGGCTGTATTCATCAGACAGCATTGAGCGTCATATGATGCGCAATAGAAGCACTGGGGAGACTCGCTGTTCCATGTGGTTATTTTTCATGTATTTCTTCACAGATAGTGTCTCTGGTGCACTATGCCCGCCCATAGAAATAGAAAGTGTGTGTACATCTCATGCATCTCCGTACAGATAGTGTTTTTAGAAAGCGCTGTTTTGAGGAATGGAGGGTTGGGGTAAGACACTGTTGTCTATGTGCTGTCAAAGTTTGGAAGCATTTCAGCAGAAAACATGAGACACAGAGACCGGTGATTGCAAACTTTGCTCAAATTTGGATAATGTTAGCCGCACGTGGCTGCCAAACCTGCAATGTCTACGTTGTTTCTATGATCATTCGTTGATTGCCCTGTCATGATCTGTTGTAGGTATCGCAAGTACAAGGTGTCAGCAGATACAGAGCTGGTCGTCCGGTGCGAAATTGACGGCGTTCTTAAGCATAAGGGTCAAGATGAGCTGCTCTCTGTCAAGGCCCTGAATGAGTTTGACCCCAAGCTCACAGGTCAGTCATGCATTTCACAGAAATTTGCTCATGTCTGTTTTTGCGTCCACAGCTATGACTGGAAGCTATCTCGGATCAGCACATTGCGGTCAATGGTTTACTAGTCATGCTGCACAAGTGCGCAATCAACACCTACCTTGAAATCAGATGTGTCAGAGGACTCCATTTGCCAGAGAAGAGTCAATGGTGGCCTGATCAGTACTGCTCTACATCAACGCAGCTTGTACTAGCTGAATTGACCCTAATTGACCAGTTGTATTGTTTTGACACTTTTTGTGTCTTTTATTGACTAGTTGTATCCAGCACATGCCATTGTCACTCCACATGCTCTAGCTACACTTCTTCTGCATTCACCATGCTAGTTTTGCTGATGTTATTGCTGCTGTTGCAGGCGTGGACATTCACCATGCTAGTTTTGCTGATGTCATTGTTGCTGCTGTAGGCGTAGGACATTCACCACTCCTGCTTTGCTGATGTTGTTGTTGTTGCTGTTGTAGGCGTGGACTGGAGGCATAAGCTGGAAACACAGCGAGGCGCTGTGCTGGCTACTGAGCTCAAGAACAATGCTAACAAGCTGGCTAAATGGACAGCAGCAGCCCTGGTATCCGGCGTGGAGATCATCAAGCTAGGTTACGTCAGCAGAGTGCACCAGAGAGACACACGGCATCATGTTATCTTGGGCACACAGGTGGGTCCATTCTTGCCTCCCCCTGCAAACATATGTACACACACACACACACACACACACACACACACACACACACA
>JAABUK010007108.1_pt1 | contig 16331 bp, 7 predicted proteins | sample 5559141 | NCBI WGS metagenome assembly JAABUK01 (sample SAMN10711869, study PRJNA513367) | rock metagenome | isolation source: Antarctica rocks | place: Antarctica: Victoria Land, Pudding Butte nord | collected 2016-01-03
CAGGAAAACACCAAATAGCATTTCGATAAGCCTCAGCACCATCCACATCTTTAACCTTCAATTTCATAGGCAACGTACCAAGAGCTTTTCTCACCCGGTCCAGACCAGAGGGAGGAGTTTTGGCTGTGGGCTGCATATGGAAAATGCCGAGGATCGTGTCTAATGTGACATCTCCTTCTAATTCGGCTGGGGTAGAGTCTTCCAAAGCAACTAAAACGACGTCGCTGTCTTTGATGGTGCATCCTTTATCAGTGGTGTTCCTCAATCGCAAGGAAGGAGTATTGAATTGTGCTTGAATGCTCTCGGTACCGAAGACGAGTGGTTTGCCATCCGGTTTTGTTTTGAAAAGACCACAATTGAGACTCAAAGACTGGACCGGATGTTTTGTGCTCTCATCTCCTGTTGTATTCGCTCCAATCTTGAGATCTATGTCTGTGTTTATGAGTGGGGCTGACATGTAATACGCCCACAAGTTCTTGGCCGGATCTAGGGTACCTGTGTCTGCATCTGCAGGTGTCTTGAAGCCAAGATATCCAGGTTCAAAGCCAGCGATGAAGCTATCAAATCCCTTATCCACCACTCTGCGCACGTTTTGTGCATCAGCATATGCCCTTGATGCATAATATATCTGGGGTGCCTCAGATCCTGCTATTGTCGGCAAGGTGGCTTTGGTGACTACCCCCATGGAGGGCTCAATCTTCGATAACAGTGCCACGTATTGGTCTCTAGGAGCCTCATCATCTAGGTCCGTCCATGTGTTCTCTGGCTTCGCTTTCCCGAATTTCAGCTTGGTTGGTAGCGATACTGCCTCGCGCGCGGTGTCTTTCAGCTCCAATGGCTTTTCCGATGCAGGCTTTGTGCGGGGACTGGGCTCTTTCCAGTTCTTACCCATGAACGACGGCAAGGTGGTAGACGCATTCTGTGCTTGCACGTCCGAGGATGCCACTAGATTGCGCATCCCATTGATATAGCCAATACTAACGTCAGTGGCTGTGAGAATGGCTCGAATCGTCAAGATTTGCGTTTCTGCGGAGACAGTGACACCAGACGCGGTCTGTGAGCCGATCACGGGATGTTGTTCGGCAATAGAATAGCTGAAGGTGTTCCAGGTGTTACGCAGCCAGTCGACAACCCACCGAACACGCTCAGCCGAGGACTTCAAGTCTTGAATGGCCGTTGTGATAATGCTCAGGAGCACTGGGTCATAGGCAAAGATAGCTTGCCGAAGAGCTTTCACGTTGGCATCCGTTGAGTCAGCGGAGAAGGCTTCGAAATCGAGAGCCAATTGCTTTGCCACAGATGTCAAATAAACTGGGTGATTGGTGGGATGAAAGAACGGCTTGATTACGGCAGTCGTCTTGGACGCCATGAAAGCCTTTAACAAAACCAACAGTTCCCATCGAGGATGATGTTGTGAAAGACTTGTCCCAGTCGAACAAATGAAGTGGGATGGGTTCAGGGACTTTAGCATACTCGTAGTAGCAGACGTAACGTTTCCGTGGCCAGAGAGCTTCATCACGGGGACCTCCTGACCCATCCAACCAGAGACCTGTTGGTCAAATTGAGGGTCGTTATCCCCAGAGAAATAGTGCTTCGCTTTGCCTTGTATAACGGCCACTAGCGCGATGCTACTCGTGCCCTTCTGAGCAGGACCCTTCTGACTAGGAGGATCAAGTGTCACGGCCACTACCTTGCCATCTTTGTCGAAAGTCTGACCATCCGCTCCTATACAATATATGCCTGTCGATGTCGATGGAGCCATCGCAGCAAGATTGGCGAACGAGCCAGAGCCGGTGCCCAGAGTGCCAGACAATAGCTCGCAACCTATCAGCTCATCCGATCCTGCAACGAGTCTGCATATTTTTGGCCACGATTTCGTGCCTTGTACGAAATCCACAGTCCTGGTTGCCACATTTGTAGATTCAAATTTCAGGAAGTCTGCGTTCAATCTGATGTCACGGCATGGAGCTCTCTTGCTCGTGTTGGGCATTTTCGATGCTGCGCTGCCATTCCAGTATGGTGAGTAAAGTATCGTCTTGGGGGTGTTCCCAGTGCCATCATATCTGAAAAAGCTGCAGGTCTTGTTCGTATCGCTCAAGTCGGAGAGGACCAAACTAACAACCCCACCGTAATGATCAATGCTCCAGGTGGTCACAACAACACTATCAAATTTCAAAGTTGTGCTACCAGTGAAAGTGTAAGTGTCATTAATAAGGTCGATCACTCTTTTGATTTTGTCGACGGAAGCTGCTTTCCCACCATCGACCAGGACAGCTTTGACGACTGTTGGTTTCGCACTGCTTCCACCGGCAGCCGCTGGTGTTGCAAGCAGATGGATTGCGGCATCTCCATTGTCCACATTGCAATGGAATGAATGTATTTCAGGGGCCATCTTCGTTGGCGTTAGGAAGCCGATGATATTCTAGCAAGTATCTTTCATGCTTGCAGCGGTCGTAGCGAATAACAACGTCTTCCCTTGTGGGGTGCTTGTGTAATGGCCTTGCCAACCTATTTCAATCCACCTTTTGCTCACTCACTTTCAAAGAAGCGCTTGTGATATTCACAAGGACTAGTACTCGCGTGTCGGCAGGAGTACAGGGCTGACTCCGTACACTTCTGCAATCTGTGCCTCAGGCGAGAGACACGAGGTAGAACACGTAACGATACAAAGAGAGTCTGCGGTACCAGCTTGTATAGGTAGGATAAGCTAGTAAATTGTGACTTGGACTCTATTGATCCGAAATAGAGTTCACCTGGGTCAGATGTGATGTTTCTCTTCGGAACGCGACTGGACGGACTCTGTGGAAGAGACAGCCCGCCACAAGCAGGCGGTCTTGCTGGCGGCAAAGCCATACCTCTAGTCACACCGACAGTTCGAGATATCTGTAGTCTCGACTTGGCTTCGAGATGGTATTCCGTATGGTCAACCCCATATGGGGAGGTGGAGAAGTGCCGGTAGAGCAAGAGGCTGCTCAAACCTTGAACGCTAAACTCCAAAGAGTAAGGCCTGCATGGGCAACTTGCTCATTTGTCGCGTCCTCGGCTGAGCTGAAAGCGACAGCATCAAACGCCACATCTGACTTCCTCTCCTTTAGAGGGTGGACTGGCTGAAAAAGGTGGTTGAAATATGCTATCGGCCCGTGTGAACTTCGTTCAGCCCTGGTCCATACTATAGTTGGCATGCATGCATGAGTCGCCGCTTTAGGGACCATTCGCATGGCCTGATGATGGGGATACCCTTGGTCTAGTCACCAGCCTGAAGGCGAGGCCAATCGACTCGGTCAACATGGCAATACAGCAGTTGACTTGACAGCAGGCCTTACCAAAAGTTGTCGCAGAGATGGGGAAGCGGCTCCGGCTAACGGCTCACTTCTGGTCTTGCTCAATATGAAGAGTCAGCATCGATCTTGTGGCATCAAGCTGAAGCCTGAAGACGAAAGTGAAGGAAAGGAAATCGAAAAGAATCTTGTGGACCTCCTGTATCATTAATTCAGCATGGGTCGTTCAGCGCCTGTAAGAGTCTTGACATTGGGCCATGTAGCTGCACGGATCAGCGCTGCCACTGTCGACGCAGATGACGAGAAGAAGAAAAAGGATGGGCTTCCAAAACTCCTCGCAGGATATATGCACTTGCATAGTGTTTGGAAGCCGTCTCTTGAAGCAGAAACGTACACAGTGTCGACCGTACAGACCGTCAAGATTGGGAAGAACGACAAAGAGCATCTCATCAACAACTACCTCTCCTCAGATCCGGAAAAGAGAGTACAACCACAAATATTCACAGTCGTTGCGCCACAATTTTCTTTGCCAGCAAATTCTGTCCATTCCTACTATCCCCCTGATGGTCATCAAGACGAAGGGAGAGTATTGCCACATATTGTTCTTGATGATCCGGTATAACACCCCATGAATCTTTCCAGTGAGCATTGTTGACAGGCGTCAGCATCTACCTTGGGAGCGCCTTGCCGGCTCCACCGGGAATCTGAACAAAGCCCTAACAGGACAAGAGGTTGTCAATCCTCCCGTGGCAGGGGGCGCTCTCCGTCAACAAGTTCCTTGGCTTGCTGTCCTTGTGTTTGATCCCGAAGAATTGAAGCTTGAGACAACAGAGCTTCCGGATCTGCCTGTGAAACGAACGCAAGCAGCAGGCGCTCCACCATTTCCGCCTTCGCTGGGCGCCGACCAGAAAACCACTCCTACTTCAGGAGCATACCCAATGGCAGTCTCACAATTTCTCACCTATTTTGCATCTCCTGATAGACCAGATTATGAGCAGATGAAGGATTTCAAAGCGAGTGCCAAAGAATATGCTAGGCTTCTCAAATCTGAGGAATCCACCAACGTTATCTTCCCAAGAAGAAAGCTAGTCACGGACATCTTTGGGCCTAAAGGGATCAATATTGAGCAGCATAAGCACCTTGCCCACGTTCGTAGGGTCAATACGACTGGCATGCCAGACGCCGGCGTTGATGAGGAGGGTACTTTCAGCGTGATCGCTTCTCACAGAACAGGTCAGCTGCCCTTTGCTTCTTTGAGATCCTTGAGTAAATATGCACAACATGTGTGGTCACTTCCATACGGGGGTGGTGTTCGATCATGATCACGGGCTTGCTTCATATTCGTCCAGACGTTATCTAACCTTCGTCAGGACCTTATGACTTAAAGCTCCCAAAACCGCAAGTGGCGCATTTGGTGTCGATTGAATATCTCGATACAACGCTTTCCGACCCTTTATTCGCGCCCACTACAGCGCAAGAATCCAGGTTCGCGATGGTCAGCCTCTTCTCTTGGATATATCTCGTCACTCCACCGAATCCCGTCAATTTTGTGGACTCATTGATCCATCTTGGCAGTGGAATGCAAATGCTTCGCCCTCCGCAGACGACACTGGACAATGTGCCAAAGGTGAAACCTAACGGTGAAAAGGAAGCTAACGCACCACTTCCAGCCAAGCTCCTGAAGCGTCTGCAAGAAGGCTATACTTTCGTCCGCTGGCGGACAGCTACAGGTGAACCCACGATCGCACTCAATAGGGGTCCTCTTTGCCCAATTGCTGTAAAGAGGCCGCCAAGCAAGGTCGACGATGATTGGCCAGGTTCTTCGAACTTCGGCACCGACTACGAAGTCTTGGACACAGGATTAGGTGTTATGGATATTTCGTATTCACTGGCGTGGCATCTAGGCAAGACTTTGGCTATCGCTGACCGCAGTTTCGCGGGCGCTCTGATGCGATTTAGGTCTTTGGTGCATGAAAAGGCCGCGAGCTCTACCAATAAGGAATTTACTGGCCTTCGAGCAGTGGCTGAGCTGGCGACCAATACGTCGCATGCGGCGAGTGAGTTGATGGCCGCAGCGTGCTCAACGACCCCAAGCAAATTCACAACGTCTGACTCAAAATCGCCATTGCCTCTACTGAAAGATGACAACATGGTTGAGATCTTTCAGAACCACGTCAGCAGTGTTACTCGGACGCTGACTGGAGGTAGTGACGGAAAGCTGTTTAATGAGTTCAATTTACCGGCAAATCCAGATTGGGCAATTATCTCATCCTGGATATCTGATAGGTTGAACCTGGGAGGCGTCCCTGCTCATCACCTTTTTGTTGATCCATCTCATTTGCCCATGGAATCCCTCAGGCTCTTTCACTTAGATCCGAATTGGATGGACTGTCTTATCGACGGAGCGCTGTCCACGGCAAACCATCTGGAGAAAGACGATGATTTCAATAGACGAAAAATCAAGGAGTGTTACAACGAGTACTTGAAAACGCCTATCCACGATTGCAATCCTCAGATTCCAAACTTTGGATTCGTCATTCGGTCGGCAGTGATCAAAGCCTTCCCAGATTTGCAAATCGAGATATCATACAAGAAGCCAGACAAGAGAATGGCAGATATATGTCGTCATACGAACATTGATGCTACGACCATGCTGTGCCTGCTCGATCGAAAGCCGGAGGAAATCGAATACATCAAGTTGAGCCAACCTCCGCATCAGCAACGATTCTCGCTGGGAAATGAGCTGACAAGTCAATATTTTGAGTTTGAGTTGCGCCGGTTGTACACCAAGAATCTTCCTACCGACCCGAAGAATTCTTCTTGGCCATCCGTGAAGGGCAAGCGAAAGCATTATTTCAACCCTAGACTGCCCACATCATCTCGACCTCCAGCAGATGCAGATATCGACTACGTCTTTGATACCGATTGGTACAACTGGGACACAAGATGTATTAATCTCAAGTCTTTTGCAGCCGCAATGCCATCAGTGTTGAAGGCAGAGAGAACCGCAGACAATCCTCCAAAGGACGTTTACGATGACGATATCATTACCTCCGTTCAGATGGGGCTTGAACTGAACGATCCCTGCTACTTCCTACAGCTGGATAAATCATCTGTTTCGCCTTCACCAACTCCTGTTCAACGCCAACTCTGGATTGGTAAGACCAAGGCCAGGCCTTCTCCACCAGATACAGCCCCAGACGTTGTCCCGGGTGGACCGCCAGCTCCACCAGGCCCCCGTCCACCATCACAAGCTCCTGCGCCTACTCCTGCGCCTCTCGATCCGATTCCTCGGGCCCCATCAGCGCCCACCAACGTGAAAAGGGTCCAGATCAATGACATTGGTACTCCCAGCCCCAGCTCTCGAGACTTTCCGACAGGCAATCTGCGCTCTCGCTACGTTGTTGCCATCTATCCTGACTTCAAGAACACTTTCCCCAAGGCCCGAGATGCCAACTTCACAATCCCGACCAAATATCCCTATCTTATTGATCTCATCGTTTCAATCCGCCGCAACAACGTCGCTGACCCTACGATTGACTACAATCTCCAAGAGATTATTGTCAACCTTCCCGTTGCCAAAGCCGGGCAGGATAATGAGCCGCTCCTTGAAGGCTACGATGGGCCTGGCGGCCGTATGCTCTCCAACCTGCGGTACAACGTCACGCTCAACATGTCAGACACCACATTGCAGTGTCGCGTTGTCCCGAGGGGACATCCAACGATCAATATCTCGTCCAAGAAGACTGACGAATTGAGCTTCAAGCTGAGTGAGTGTTTTATTGGGGACGTGCTGCATTCAAAGACAGAACAGTCGCTGGACAGGGACGGCCCGGTGATCCGTTCGGTGGGAGTTGTGCAGTGTGGGTGGATAGAAAGCTACAAGCAGGGGAATGCTACTATATTCACCACTGAGCAGCCGTGCAAGGTGTACAAGAAGGATGGAGATGTTGGCAAGGAGTTTGGGGAGGAGGTGGATTTCTAGACGAGTCATGTCTTGTATCTATGGTGACCTCCTGGGAGATTATTTTTTCCAAATAGTGGACCATGAGCGTATGCGAACCGAATAATGCCCATTTGTATAGCTGAAGCGAATATACATGCAACATGACAGCCATTCCCTCCATGCGCCTGTGCTTCGATCAAATGCTATATCTGAACACACTCATAATGCCAATTTCGATCAATACTCTCTGGCCTCCGGCCGACTTCCTTTTCCACTCCACAATCCTCCGCTACTCGAAGCCGTCGAAGCTGACGCGCCTCTCGATACGCCAAAAACCACAGTCACCACACCCGCCGCAAGTGCTCCGCCAAACCAACTCAGTGACCCGTAAATGACAGATGCCTTGCCCTGGACCCACGGCCCCGCGGCACTAGGGATGGGCCCATCAGCAGCAAAATTTCCATTTGGCGTAGCACTCTGGACCAACCCCAACACGCCATAGAATTGGGCGATGAACATGGTTGCTGCTCCCAGAAGCAGCAAGATAACAGTCGCGATCGATAACGCGTTATTCACGATGCCATTGGGACTTGCTGCCAAGCCAAATCCGAAGAGGACGAGCATGGTCAAGAGACCCATGCCGATGAATACGTTCGAGGCGATGGACAGAGAACCAGCCATATGGATCTGCTGGCACTGCCTATCGTCGCCGAAGCGGGCGTCGGAGGCGGAGATGTTGGTCCCGACATTGGTCTCGCAGCTTCGCTTTCCTGAGCCCATCGGCCCAAACCGCGCGCAGGAAACTGTCCATGTCAGGTTGTGGAGTTGCTGGTCCAGGTTGTCGTCGACAGGGTCAATGTGATTGCCAGTCTGGCTAATGGTCGAGTTGGCGACCGCTGTGCCATTCTTGTAGACCGCTGATGGGGAGCAGACGATGAATGGAGAGCGGTAGAGTGTGTAGAGAGGGTTGGTCCAGTTTCTTCTTGCTACCGTTCCGTCGAAATGGTCTTGATGAGCCCAGTCCCGATTTACGGCTGTGACAACGGTGAAGGCGAAAGAGATGATTGTTAGGAGCAAAGGGAGGAGCGCTAGAAGAACGTTTGTGAGGTCCATGTTGACGGTAAGCTGTACAACAAAGGGAAAGTATGGTTACTCCGTCAATCCTATCACTTGAGCGATTCTACTCTTCCAAACCGCGATATGAGCAGAAGAGCACCTGCTCCGTACGTGTTGAGATGCCTGGATCTGCCACAGCATTGGTGCTCGAACGCGGGCGTGGCGTCAGCTGGAATGAGTTCTCCTGCTGTATGATATCGCATGGTCAAGACAATGAGTAAAAGCAGCGAGCAAGTATTGCAGAACATGGCTGGCCTCAAACTGTAGCTGGGACTCTTGATAGCGAGCGTCGACCAGGGAAATCATCTGGCTCGAGAGCCAGTTACAAGCTGATCGAAGATGCATGATCGCCTAATTGTGAGTACGGGGTCGAGAAGAAAGTGGGCGTTTTGAAGATTGGTCTCGACCAAGAGCTTGTGGCGGGCTGATACACACTTTCTTCAGCCGCAAACAACAAAATCTCGCGGATACGGTGTGTAATACACAACACTTCGATACGTGTCTGTATTCCGTCACACGCACCTAAGCACGAGAAGCACGTCGAGACAGCAAGAGAAGTATGGATCAGGATCGGAGCACAGGGTCGGGCGACACCCAAACTTTGCCGAAAGCCCAGTCTTTACTCTTCAAAGTCAGCATCACTGGCGCGCTCCGTGTGGGACAATCGCGTCCCTCGAACGTAATTCTTGACAAAGGTTGACGATCATAGCAATGGACCCAATCTGCGTTCCCATCGCCTTGGATGCTTACTGTTTGACTACTGCCTGTTGTGGTGGTAAAGAGCCGACGAATCCGTGCCGCATTGGTCCCATTACGCAACCGAACTATACAGGTCTTCGACTTGATAGTCAACTGATAAGGCATGATGTACTGGATCCGGTCGATATACATCGCACCAGGCCAGCTGCGCTCAATCCTCGGGTAGCTGATCTGGGGAAGCCAAAGCCAGCGGTTCGAGAGAATCGGATAGGCATCTATCTTCATTGGTCTCTTCCGAGAGCTTATAGAGGTGGATCATCAACGGCTGAGGGAACGAAGGACAGTAAAGGCAATGATGCTGCTCCTCCTGCACGAGATCCGTTGAAAGGAGGAGATCCAATGGCCTCGAGTCCAGATAGCACCAATCCGGTATTCCGTGAGGTGCCAAATAGATGGCTCGTCGTCAGAAGGCTCAAGCCAGGCTCCTACTCTCCCGCCGATGCTATACCGGAGTTCTCAGGCTGGGTCATTGAATCAGATCGAGTCTGGAGAATCGACGATATCGACGATCGAGCAGATCTAGAGATAGATGTGTCTCCATTTGTTCAGTCCGGAGACCCCAATGAGGATGATGCCATACGGAAGCAGGCAGAAGTCTTCATTGGCCGAAAAACAGATGCAGTCAAATGGGCACAAGAATCCGCTTCAGGAAATCATCTCAAGCTTACTGTGATGAGCTCCTCCAATCCGCTCTTCGCAGACTACACCCCGCACAACGCAAACGTATTTTCTATATGTGATACTCTATCATTTGGCAATCCGGACGATCCGTCCTACCTTCAGAAAGCGCTTGCCAGCTACTGCGTCATTGGCTGGCACAGTGAGCCTGGCTCGGACAGTAAGCCTGGCTCAGACCCATTTTCCGTGCCAGGAAGGCCTCTTGCTGATCGAATCAACGACCTCAAAATGCAGCTTTCCGAGAAAGACGCTGCAAATGCAGATTTTCATCTAGATAAAGAGCAGCGGACTCGATTATTATGTCACGGTACGATGTCCGGAGTCTCATGGGATCGTTCTGGCAGACCAGGCCGCACCATTGCTGATGAGGTTGGCCTGACATTTCGCAAGGACGTTAAGATGGAGCCTGTGAGCATTGGCTCAAGTCCATTGGAGGCGCTGTTGACCTTCATTGATGCGCATGGGAAGGACATGAAGGATGTGTCTGGAAAAGACCTGTCGAAACTTGCAGCCGATGTTCAAGATATAGCATCATTGCTTCTTGCGGCAGATGACACTTACAACTCCCAGGTAAAGGCTCATGATCTGATATACAGCAACAACTTTGCGAATGGAAATGGCGGTATCACGTGGACTTTCCAAGGAGATCGTCCCCAAAAGTCTCCAAGCGGTCCACCAGCAGAGCCTGTTTATCCCATCGACCATGACGCAGTACGGAAGCTGAACCATCTTCAAACACAGTACGACGTGACGTGCAGAGCATTAGCTTACGCACGCTGGTCTCTGTGGGCGGAATGGTGGAACCTTGTTAGTGACAGGAACAATCAGGATGCAGCCAAGGAAGCTGCCATCAAAGCTCGAGTGGGCGAGAAGTACAAGCATATTGATGCTCTGGAGAAACTACGAGGCGCGTTAGAGCTTGAGATTCCTAGCACTGCGGGGCCCACCACGAAGTATAAGCAGGCATCGAAGCAGCCGTTCTTTCAGCGAAAGGATCAGACAGCGTCCATTGTTGGAATGCCGAATCCCTGGGACGAGCTGTACCAGCAGACAAGCTCTCAGAGCCCAGCAGACAGGAAGAAACTTGCTTTGATTCGCTTCAGTAGTACCATCCTAAACAGCCCTGTCGCCTCCAAATGTGCGGCTCAAGCGGCAGGCATCCCAGCGGAGTTGAGAACGAGTGCCTTGAGAATCCTCGGAGAGTTTCAAGAAGAAACGAAAGAGGCGGTAATTGATGTACCTCCTCCCCCAGCTCCCGCCCCCATCGCACCTGTCCCTGTGGCTGCTGGTACCGAACCAACACCTGCAGTCCCAACTTCGCTTCCACCTCCGACACCATGGCTTCGGAAATTCAACAACACTCAACCATTCTTTCCTCTCTTTGTTGAAGTCGAGATGCTGTACTTCCATATTCCAATGGACGAATGGAAACTAGAGACGGTGGTCATGGGACGTACTCCTCACTATATGGTGAGATATGCGGTTGACGAGAATCTGGATACTGGCAAATTCCTTGGTGATGTGCGGACACTTTCAGCGAGAGTGCTGATTCTTCCACAACAAGCTCTTTCGTTAAGTTCTATGATATCCCAATTGTTGCAAGACAATCTCAAGGTTGCTACTTCGGTTGATATCGAGGAACTCGTCGACCAGACTGGCAAAGTTAATACGGAGAACATCGAGAGGCTGAAGTATCTTACACTGTCGCTCACTGGAATCACGAATCATCTAATCACTCGTAATGCTGGCTCACACGTGAAGCCGCTAGCTCGAGTGCAAGGCGAACAGTTGCGATCCGTCGAAGCTGCGGTTCGGGCCACCAAAATCGATCAGAGAGATCCCACTAAGCAACCAATTTTCACCGCAGATCAGATCAGAGCCATTGGAGCCGAAACCGCAATGACGCCTTACGGCAACTTGTTGGATTTTGATCCCAATAAGCCGGCTCCTTTCAAAGCGGCCACTCATGGACAGGCTATGATTACCAAATTGAACATCGTCGACAAATTCGGGCAAGTAATTCCGGCACTTGAACCAAAGCCTCGCACGAAGGATCGAAAAGCGCTACCTCCTGCTCTGTACCCTTGCGTCAGTGATACTCTTCTCCCGAATCCAACAGCTGGTGGACTCCCGAACGTTGTCTACAGAGATCCGCCGCCGAAAGAAGGCGACGATCCTGTGAACCGTTTCATTCAACTGACTCCGGCCATCAACCAAGAGTCTCGCTTCAATTGTGATTGGGTCAAGCCTGTTTGCAAGCTTGATGCGAACGGAAATGACATCCCTAATACGTATCAGAACTATTGGCGCAAGACGAATGATTGGGAACAGCCTATTTGGGGATGGGTGAGTAGCAGCGACCTCGATTGGTGCTTCTCTAACACCAGAGTAGCTTGTCGTCAATTATGCAAACTATGGTTTGCAATTCTTCCTCCCAGATGGCACATTTTGTGAGACAGTTATCTCCTCGACTATTTGGCACAACTCTAATTATAATGCAGACACAGAGGTTAGAATTGGTGGCCCATTGGGCAGCACAGAGTCTCAGAAGTGGCTCCCATTTGGCAAGCCCAAGCTTCCTGACGACCCGCAGAAGCGGCCCAACAAGCAGCTTACTCAGTTACTCGAGCGCGTCACTGGCGCTACTGGAGATCCGAACTATCTCATGTCCTTCTTTGACATGATCAACGGCTCAATCGAAGCAATGCCTTTCCCACCAAGGGAATATGCCGATTTTGCTTCTTCCATAGTCGGCAAACCACTTGCCCTAGCAAATATCGGGTACTCGCTGGAGCTCGCGGAACCACCATTTGAGCCCCAGAACACCTTGCCTCCTGGTGACAACGTGGAGCGGATCAACAAAGATGAGACTCTGGACAAGTACCAATTTCAAGTGAAGATTGGAGACTACTCGCGTCCTTTCGATGGCCTTGTAGCTTACTTTGACATGAAAGAGGATCCGAAGCCTCAAGGCGCAAATCCTGATATCCCTCTTACAAAAGAAGAAGTGGACCTGGAGGTCGTCCACACCTACTTCCTTGACAAAGATTCATCGAAACACCTCTCCAATGACAAACGCCGACCTATCGGCTTCGCAACAGACGGCACACAGATGAAAGGAGATTATCCTGCAGTCACGCCGTATTACATCGATCCTCTTCCCACCTGGCGCGCACAGGATGTTAAGAATCCTTATACCGACTTCGCGGCCGAACACTATAAGCGCTATCACGTGAAGGCTGTCATCATTGACCCATACACACCCATTCACATCTGCTCACCCATCCTTCCCATCAAATCACTCCAACTTCCAGCCTGGACCGTTCAAAGCGCTTGTCGCAAAATGACCGCCTTCTTCCATCTCGGGCCAATGCTCATCACCCGCGACGTCGCTCCATATTCTCAAGTACAGAAAGCAGTCGCGGATATTACCGGCAGTGCCGGTGGCGACGTACCGAAAGATCCTGTGCCGCCAATCGCAACGGACCCACTCCAACCTCCTCCCCTAGCGCCCGCCCCGCCATCCATCAGTATCCCCATGAGCGTCAAGAACAAATGGAGGTGGCTACAACCGTATGTACAGGGTCAAGGGACTGCGAAGCACACCGAATTTGGAAGCTTACCAATTGTGGAGGAGGACGGGCGGCCCAAGTTTCCTCCTGCGCCGTATACTGCTGTAGAAGGCTACCTGCAGTTGTTGGAGGCCATAGTGAAGCCAGATCTCGTGCCACAGGCTTAAATTTAAGTACCTGCCAGCCTCCTGCACCCTCTTCACGGATATTGACGCAGAGTAGGTAGCTAGCCAGCATGTATCAGATACTTCTTGTTCTGTAAAATCACAATCGTGCTTTCAGAGTCATGTTGGTCTAGTGAATGGTGCCTCCTCATCCTTTGCCAGATTCAATTGCGCAAATGCCCTGGAACAAGAGGGACTTCAGCTCGTATTGCAGAACGGGCTGGTAAAATTACGCTTGTATTTTTGGTACCCCAATTCGGCCACTTACCGCTTGCGGCGTATTTCCGACACGATCTCTGCCACGACACCGCTTATTATGCCGAATCCGTCACTCGGTCACCTTTCCAGTACTTCCCATTTCGGGACTGGAGCATGAAGGAGATGGTGTGGCCTGACCCGTATGCAATGAGTCGCCTGACAATCTGCTCATTCTTCTGTGCCAGACGTCACTCAGCTAATTATGCCGTCTTCGAATCCAGGAGGAGGCCTCGAAGTTGCGAGGTCACCTTTCAAATTAGGTCTTCCCCGTTTTGGTCAAGCACCTTAATTGTTCAGATCCTTGGACGGCTTGCTTGTTCAATTCTTTGGGACTCTGCTTTTGCAGCTCCTGTAAGCCTCCGTCTGTATATTGCCTTTTCACGTCTGTCACGATGTCTTTCCTTGCGCCGTACGCGAATGCAATGCGCCTTGGTCAAGGGTAGGTTGGCTCTTTGTCTTGTTGTTTGTCCCTGCTGAAGATGTACCTCCAGCTTTAAGTCGTACACCCAGGAGGTATGTATTGATGATGCTGTGTTGATCTACCCAGCGCCAAAGGGCCCGTCAAATCCTGCTGCACCAGAGAGTACTCCAGATGCTCAAAAGCCAGCTGGCTCTCAGGATATTGCAACTTCGGAGGGTGTGCCGCCTCCGAATGCAGCTCCAGCTACGGATGGCTCCAAGACCACCACTGCTGTTGTTGTTGTTGTCAATGGCCTTCCAACTCCCGGCGTTGACTCGGTGAAAGATGCGAACGCCGCTGTGACCAATGCGACGTCTCCAGCTGACAGCAAGGTCGCTGTGGAGGACCGCAAAAGCGCTTCCAGCGCCGCTTCAGATTCTAGAGCAATCGCAAATGAGTCTCGAGAAACACCTGCCCAACACCGAAACCAGATTGTCACGTTCAGCAGTCGCAGAATTGATAATGTGTCCGACATCATGGATGCGTTGAACATCTCCGCAAGCGCATCAATCAAATATGGAACCATCAAAGGATCCGGCTCTGCCTCGTACGTCAACGAAAACAAGGTTAATGAAAGTGATCTGAATTACATTGTCACTGTCAAGGTTACGAACGAAGTGAACAGCACCTCGCCGGTTATGAAATACATTCCAATCAAAGGCCTGCCTCCCCAGAATTTCCCATCCGTGTTCGGCGACTGCTTCATCGCTGGCTTCCTGGAGGGAGGGGAGTTCTCCGCCATAATATCCCTGAAAGTGGGCTCCAACGTGGACGTCAAATCCGTGCAACTGGCAGCTGAAGTCGAGCTTCAGACCGGCATCCCCGGCCTGTCAGTAGGGGCGAATGCTGGACTGGATAAGATAAAAGCCGACGTCTGGAAAGATGTCGAAGTAACCATCTCCGTCAACTGGTCAGGAGGTGGAGACATCAAGACTCCCCAAGCCAACTGGACACTCCCCGAGGTGATCCGAGCTGCAAACGCCTTCCCAGCCCAAGTCTCCAAGTTCAGCCAACGCACCTCCGCAATCCTGATGAGCTACAACTCTCTCCGCTCCTTCCAAGCCGAGCAAGTCCTCCTCGCCGCCGAGAAGATGACAGTCCTCGACTACGGCCTCTGCGAAGTCTACACCTCGGACCTCTGGTCCGCCTACCAAGCCTTCAAACTCCTCTGGAAAGATATCTCGAAAATGATCAAGAAGCCGTACGCGTACCGCACCCTCGACCACCCCGTCGACGGCGAACCCCCCATCCCCACCGACCCCCTCTCCCTCAACGACGCCCGCCTCCAATGCCGAAAAGGCATGACCCAAATTGTCGAAGAGGCCAAAATGCTGATCACGAACCCCTCCCTCGCGGCCGTCGACTCCAACGGCCGCATCAAAGCCCCTCCCTATAAATATCCCGCCCTCCTCCGTGCCCGCCTCCCCCGCTACACCGGCGCCGCCCCCTCAACCACGGACTCCGACCTCTGGAGCGGGAAGAACTGGTCCCCCGACGAAATGGCCGCGATCGTGAAATACACCTCTGACCGTGACCATCTCTCCTTCGCGCCCCTCGTCGGCGAACACATCAAAGACCGACCCGGAAAGGCATTCTGCACGCTAGATTTCAACGACACCAAGGAGCTCGACCGCGTCATCGGCCTCACCGTCCACGCCCATGAACATCACCATTTCTCATCTATGCTGCACCCTTTCGCTCACGGTCTCCGCGACCAGCTCTCCCACTTCAGCAAACACGCCCAAGGCGCCATCACAGCGATTGGATTCACCACCCTCCGCAACAAAGCACATGGCACCTCCTCCTCCTCCTCCTCCTCCCCCTCCTCCTCCTCCGCACCACCACCACCAACAACGACGACTGGCAACATCCCCTCCGGCATCCTCCCCCCGAGCCCCCCCTCCAATCCTACAACCACCTGCCCCTGCCACCACCCCCACCACATCGGCCTCCCGATCCCCCACCTCAGCAAATCCCAACCCTACATCTCCCGTCGCGCCGACACCTCCTCCTCCCCCATCACCCAGGTCTCCATCGGCTACCTCCCCGGCGCCAGCAACCCCACCGTCGGGGCGCTCAAGCTCACCGATTCAAGCGGCA